>WNFY01000922.1_pt1 | contig 34440 bp, 30 predicted proteins | sample 5400091 | NCBI WGS metagenome assembly WNFY01 (sample SAMN13153364, study PRJNA577476) | soil metagenome | isolation source: 60 cm soil or saprolite under grassland replicate 1 | place: USA:California | collected 2016-06-15 | reverse complement strand
AATGAACATAGAAACACTAAAATCAGAAAAAGGAAAAGCAATGGAAGAAATACATAAGCAGATTATGCTTTTTAAAAACTGGCTGAGGGGAATACACCATAAATGTTCAAAAGCATTATTGCAACAATATTTAGATGAACATAAATTCAGGTTTAATAATAGAAACAGGCGACACCGGATGTTTGATACTTTGATTAGGCGTTTAATGCACTATCCTCCTCAACCATATGCAGTGTTAAAAATCAAATGCGAATGAAATACCTAATTCTATAATTTTAAGTCAGGAAGTCAGCAAGGTCTGGAAGTCCGAAAGGCTGAAAGCAAGACACTACAAACTATAAACTACTGACTGAGTCCCGCGGACAAACTACTCTATGCCTGCATCTGTTTTTTGATCTACCTCCTCTCTTCGCACACCTCTGCAGCGGTTTCTCCATTCCTGTTTAAATTTTTCTCTTTCTTCAGGAGTCATCGTTTTCCATTTTGACAGCATTTCTCTTCTCCATTGGTGAGCACGCGGATCATAGCCATGCCTGCGCCATGCTCCCGGAAATCCGCCGAATAATATTTTTGCCAAAACCAATATGCCAAGCGCCTGCCAGTAGGTAATTGTACTTACGTTCACCGCTGCAACAAGAACGCTATTCCACAAGCTCATCACAATAAAACTAAGTAAAGCAATTACAGCCAGTATAAAAAAAGGTATCAGCGGCGCAAGCCAAAATCTGTTTCTTCGCATAATTTTTAAATTTTTAATAATTAAGTAATTCATCGCGCAACACTTGCAGACGTTCCCGCAAATGCAGAACAGCATAGTGTTTCCGCGATATTAATGTATTAATGGTTTCACCGGTTTGCTCTGCAATAATTTTAAATGGCACACCTTCTAATTCGTTCAAAACAAATACAAGTTTTTGTTCTTCGGGCAATTCATCCAAAGCGCTGTTCAAAGCTTCCCAAAACAAAGAGCGCAGGTATTCTGTCTCGGGATTATCATTGGCATCAAAAAAAAATTCACTCCAGTTTAAAGATTCTTCTTCCGTATCTGTGTACACATCTTCTATCAAATCAGGTTTTTGTTTACGTTGTTTATCAATGATCTTATTGCGTGTAACAGTAAAAAGCCAACTCGTTAATTGTTCAATTGGCTCTGCATTGCCAATGAATTGATAAAACACATCCTGCAGTATGTCTTCCGCATCAGCTTCATTGCGCACACGTTTACGAATGAATCCCAGCAAGCGCTTACTGTACTCATTAATTACATGTGTAATATTGCGTTTCTGCGCTGCCGCCATGTTATCATTTATTGCAAGTACCTTCTCCATCCTTATTAAGGTAGACGGATAAAAAATGAATATATTTTAAAGGGGAGGAAAATTTTTTTTGTCGCGAGTAATTATCCTATTATGAAGCTTTCGTTGAGCCTGCCCCGAAACTTCGTTCGCAGCATAAATACTTTAAAGAATGAATTGGGAAACCAGGGAAAGATTTTTGAAGTATTTGTAAGGACAAGATAAAAGATATTTCTTTATATTAAATCGCTTTCACTTTTTTGACATTTGCACATTTTCAAATTTTCAAATTGAATTATTTTATCAGCCATTCTTTCAATTTTTCAAACGAAGCATCCATTTTTATACTTTGCTTTTTTCTGTTTAATAAATATTGCACATTTTCAGGAACAGCAATTTTTGTGTTCGTCATTTCTTCAACTGTTTCAGGAAATTTAACAGGATGTGCCGTTTCAAGAAAGATGCCCTTAGCTGATGTTGGTCGCTGACCAACATCACCCTGCAAATATTTATTTAATGCATAATAACCTACAGCACCGTGAGGATCTAAAGTGTAATGATATTTTTCGTATACGTCTTTAATGGTTTTTTTTGTTGTTGTATCATCAACGCTATAACTGCTTAATATGGATTTTAAGTTATCAATCTTCTGTTCAAATAATTCCATGATGCGCACAAAGTTGCTCGGGTCGCCAACATCCATTGCATTGGAAATGGTTGCTACTGCTGCTTTTGGCTGATAGTTGGCAGTTTCTAAAAATTGAGGCACCACATCGTTCACATTACATGCAGCAATAAAATGTTGCACGGGTAAACCCGAAAGATATGCTACCATTCCTGCACAGATGTTACCAAAGTTACCACTCGGTACGCAAACAACCGGAGGCTGTTCATGCTGCCATTGTTGATAAGCAAAGAAGTAATACAATTGCTGAGGCAACCATCTTGCAATGTTGATAGAATTAGCAGATGTAAGTGATAATTTTTTATTTAAGTCTTTATCAACAAATGCCTGTTTTACCATTGCCTGGCAATCATCAAATGTTCCGTTTACTTCAAGCGCAGAAATATTTTGATCAAGTGTAGTTAACTGCAACTCTTGTATCAGGCTTACTTTGTCCGAGGGATACAATATCACTACATCAATATTTTCCACACCAAGAAAACCATTTGCTACTGCGCCACCGGTATCGCCGGATGTCGCAACAAGTACTGTTGTATGCTTATCATTGTTGCGATTAAAATATCCCAGGCAACGGCTCATAAATCTTGCGCCTACATCTTTGAATGCAAGTGTGGGTCCGTGAAATAATTCGAGTGCATAAATATTATCACTCACTTTCACCAAAGGAAAATCGAAGTTGATAGTTTCACTGATGATTTGTTTTAAAACAACTTCAGGAATTGTTTCACCAATAAAAGGTTTCATTACAATAAGGGCTAATTCTTCCTTTGAGAAGGATTGAATATTTCGAATCAAATCTTTCGGTAGTGTTGGAATATAGTCAGGGAAGTACAATCCTTTATCAGGTGCCTGACCTTTTATAGTTGCTTCTTCGAATGTTACATTCAGTGATTTGTGATTGAGGCTATAATAATGCATGGTAGTGAATGGTGAATAGTGAATAACAGGCGATAAACAATAGGCAATAATAAAAAACGAAATTAAAAATTGGAAACGATAAGCTGGTGAATAAAGAACAGAATGTACAAGAGAGTGACACAACGAAAGGCGAAAAATGATTTATTGCTGACTTTCACAAAAATTCTTCTTATCACAATAATTATTTTAATCATTAAAATCATGATTAAGAATTTTTACTCCTTCCTTGTTAATCATTGTTACGTAAGTATGATACGCGATACCGATTTTTGTAAATACTTCTTTCATTACTGTTTCAACATCTTTTGCTGTTTTTGCATCTTTGCTCAACATAAAAATGGAAGGCCCTGAACCAGAAATGCCGCCACCCAGTGCGCCTGCTTCCTTGCAACGTTTCTTTACTTCATCAAAACCGGGAATAAGAATGCTGCGCACCGGTTCAATGATATAATCTTCGAGTGAACGGCCAATAAGTTCATAATCTCCCTTGATGAAGCCAGCAACAAGACCCGCAATATTGCCCCATTGCCTGATGGCATCTTTAAGCAACACCTGGTGTTTGAGAATTTGTCTTGCATCGGAAGTGCGTACTTCAATCTGCGGATGCACAACAGTTACATGTAAAGGCGGCGCTTCAATACTTACAATATCGAGTGGAAAAATAGAACGTATAAGTGTAACGCCACCATAAATGCAGGGGGCAATATTGTCTGCATGTTTTACACCGCTTGCAACCTTTTCGCCAAACATGGCAAAGCGAACCAGGTCCTCTTTACTGTAACGATTGTCCAATAAATAATTTGCCGCAACAACAGCACCTGCAGCACTTGCAGCACTTGAACCAATACCACTGCCTGGCTTGATATTTTTTTTGCTGATGAGTATAAAACCTTTTACATCTTCTGTTTCCTCAAGCAATGCAAGCAATGAAGCACCACTTACATTTTTTTCTGCCTCTGTTGGTAAATCATATTCGTCGTTGTTAATGATGTGAACACCCGGCTCACCGCTTAAAGATAATTCCAAACAATCTGCAGGCTCATTGAGGGCAAATCCAAGTATATCAAATCCGCACACAACGTTTGCAACAGTCGCAGGACTAACTACTTTTGCCCCCGCCCCCTGAAGGGGAGAGGATGTAAAGCCTCCAGCGCCGCACAAAGTGCAATTTTGTAACTCGTTAATTTTTTCTTTGATTGTTTGAATTACAGTTTCTAAATGTGCTATTACATCTTCATTTTTAAATCTAAGAATTGTTAATCCAAAACTTTTTAAATCCTTTTCTCTTTTTACATCATTTTTTTTTACATCTTCATTTTCATAGATATTTCCATCAATTTCAATTACCAGTTTTAATTTATGACAATAAAAATCTGCAACATATAAAGAGATTGGATGTTGTCTTCTAAATTTTAAATTCCATTCATTTGATTTGAGATAATTCCACAATAATTCCTCAGCATGAGTCATTTTATTTCTCAATTCTTCCGCCTTTCTAAATATCAAAGGATGTGCTCCATAATGCATGCCCCCTTCCCCTAAAGGGGAGTAAAAAAAAGTATTTAAAAATTTATCTTTCATAATTGAATACATTTTATTCTTTTGGGTTAGAGCTCTCTTCTCCCTTTAGGGCAGGGGCTTCTACACTCTCGCCACTCTTATAATATCAGCAAACACACCACTTGCCGTTACATCAGCACCGGCTCCTGCACCTTTTACTACTAATGGTTGTTCAGGATAACGTTGTGTGTAAAACAATACAATATTATCTTTTCCGTAGAGATGATAAAAATCTGAATTAGATGGAATATGTTGTAAACCTACCGAGGCTTTTCCGTTCTCGTATTCAGCAACAAATTTTAGTTTACAATTTTTTGCTGTTGCTTCATTATACAGCGCTTTGAAATGTGCTTCCTGTTTTGTCATCTCCTTATAAAAATCTTCCACGCTTCCTTCAAAACATGAAGCAGGTAAAAAAGTATTGTTGGTGATATCTTCCATCTCAATATGCTCGCCCGCTTCACGTGCAAGTATCATAATCTTGCGCATTACATCAGTACCGCCTAAATCAAGACGCGGATCAGGTTCAGTATAACCTTCATCCTGTGCCTGTTTTACCACTTCTGCAAAAGGTCTTGTTCCGTCATAATGATTAAACACAAAATTGAGTGTGCCTGAAAGTACTGCCTGTATCTTATTTACTTTATCACCGCTTCTGCGCAAGTCGTTCAAAGTTCCTATCACCGGCAAACCTGCGCCTACATTGGTTTCAAAAAGATACAGCGCATTGTATTCCTTTGCCAAAGATTTTAGGTGACTATAGTTTTGGTACGCTGATGATGTAGCAATTTTATTACAAGCAACAACGGATATAGCTTTCGATAAAAGCTTCCCATACACAGTTGCTACTTCTTCATTGGCAGTAACATCCACAAAAACAGAATTGCGTAAATTCTTTTGAATGATAGTATCTGCAAATTTATCCAGTTGTGTGGATTGGCCTTTTTCTAATGAATATTTCCAGTTATCCAGATTGATGTCGCTGCCATTATCAACAAACAACATTTTTTTACTGTTGGCAATACCGGTTACACGCACCTGCAGATTCAGATGCTCAAGTAAAAAAGGTTGTTGTTGTTTTAACTGGCTTAATAATTTGCTTCCCACGTTTCCAACACCTACTATAAATATGTTGAGCTGTTTATAAGTAGATTCGAAGAATGCTTCGTGCAATACATTAACACCTTTCTTTACATCATCAGTTGCGATAACAGCAGAAATATTTCTTTCAGAAGAACCTTGCGCAATGGCTCTTACATTAATCCCGTTTCTGCCCAATGCATCAAACATTCTTCCGCTGATACCAGGATGGCTTTTCATTTTATCACCCACCAATGCAATAATCGAATGAGCTTGCTCAACTTTTAAAGGCTCTACTTTTCCTTGAGCAATTTCAATTTCAAAAGTTCTGTCAACCGCTTCCTTTGCTTTGATTGCATCAGTTGTATTAACCGCAACACAAATAGAATGTTCAGAAGAGCTTTGCGTGATAAGGATAACATTTATCTTTTCATTTGCCAATGCTTCAAATAATCTTTTTGAAAAACCCGGAACGCCAACCATGCCGCTGCCTTCCAAACTTAATAATGCAATTGCATTGATACTTGATATTCCCGTAATAATATCTCCTTCATGTTCAGTTACACTTTCCAATACGGTACCTGCTTCATCAGGAGCAAAAGTATTTTTTATCCATGTAGGAATTTGTTTTTGCATTACAGGTTGAATTGTTGGCGGATAAATAACCTTAGCACCAAAATGTGATAACTCCATTGCTTCCTGGTAAGAGATCCGGTTGATGGTTTTTGCATTGGGAACCCAGCGAGGATCAGCGGTCATCATGCCGGTTACATCTGTCCATATTTCTAAGGACGTTGCATTAATAGCGGAAGCAAAAATTGCTGCAGTATAATCGGAACCGCCGCGGCCTAATGTAGTTGTATTGCCGTGTTCATCACTTGCAATAAATCCGGGCATTAAAAATAATTTTTTGTGTGATGCAGTAATAGCATAAGAAATCAGGTCATTGGTTATGCTAAAATTTACAGCAGCAAATCCAAAGTTGCTGTTGGTTTTAATTACTTTTCGTGAATCAATCCATTCATGGTCAGCACCCACAGATTGCATAAATGAAGAAATAATTTTTGATGAGAGCAACTCGCCAAAACTAATGATGCGGTCTTTGGTGCGCAGTGATAATTCTTTTAAATAAAACACACTGGTGCAAATTTCTTCCAGCTCATTAAAGTGCTGCTTTATCATGCTCAGGCAACTGCTCTGATGCGTTACCGGTAATAATCCTCTTGCAGTATCCAGATGTTTTTTTTCCAACTGCTGCAGCGTTTCCTTATATGTCTCATCACTTTTTTCTGCCAATGTTCCCACGTTAATCAATAAATCTGTTATGCCGCCCAACGCTGACACTACAATGATTTGCGGGTCATTGCTTCGTTTAACAATGTTCACGACCTTTTGAATATTTTCGGCATTGGCTACCGATGTACCCCCAAACTTTAGAACCTTCATGATTATGATTGAAAATGACTTTTGTGATTGAAAATGATTTGAATGATTAAAATGATTTTCTGTTTTGATACTTGCTTTCGTCTTATGACATCGTCCCTCGCATCGCAATCACTTCATCTGCAGAATATCTGTTGAACATTTTTGCTGACAAGTAAAATTATTTTCCGCGAAGATAACGGCTAAAAGCCCATGTGGTGATATGAAAATGTACAACCCTTAACGGGTTGTAATAATAGTTGCAGTGTCGGCTGTAAAAGCTACCGAAGTTGCCAGGGAAATAATATCGTTAAATGATAATATCATTTTAATCGGCCCTAAGATAAAGAGTGAAGAATTTATAACAAGTGTTAGCTTAAAATTTCTTTTAGGAATTTCCAGCTTACTAAACAAAAAGAAAATTCTCCTTAAAAAACTATGCATAAATTTTAAAAAATATCATAGACAAAATTCCGGTGAACATAACAAATTTTATAAGAGAGCTGATGCGATGAAAATCTTCAGGTGTTTTTGCCAGGTATAATTTTTTAAATATCAAAAGCAACGGAGCCACAATCAAAACCAAACTATACAACACACTCATCCACCAGCCAAGGCGCAGTGCATATATCTGAATAATAATAAGTGTGCCTGTTAAAACAATTAACCACACAGCAACAAATACTTTAGTAGCATTAATGCCCCAGAGTATGGGCATGGTTTTGCAGCCATACTTTCTGTCGCCTTCAATATCTTCCATGTCTTTTACCACTTCTCTTACAAGTGAAATAACAAATGCAAAACCTGCATAAAGAAATGTATCGCGAAGAATTTTATCTGCTGGCAAGCCGCTGTTTATTTTGATAAGATGATTGTATTCGCACCATGCAACAACAAGAATTACCCATGAAGTAAGCAGGGAAATTAAAATATTTCCAATTAAGAATCGCCGCTTTAAAGAAGTAGAATAAATAAAGAGTAAAAAAACACAAACGGCATTTGAAAATCCCAATAACCAGACACGTGTGGTATAATCAACATAAAATCCAATAACAACGCCGGTAAGACTTAAAACAATATGCCAAAAAATTGCCCATCGCCGTTTTATAATTTTTTCTACCACTAACTTCTGTGGTTTGTTTACCTGGTCAATATTCAGATCAAAATAATCATTAATGATATAACCTGCTGCAGCAATAAACACTGATGACAAACAGATCAACACAAAATTCCATCCGTGTACATTGGGCAAAATAGTGCTGTTTGCAAAAACAGGTTTTATTACACAATACACAAAAAGAAATTGCGTAAGTGCAATAAATAAAAGATTAGGCCATCGGATTAGTCTTATGAATGCAGCTATGAGTTTCAAAAAGAAAAATTGTGTTATAAAATAAAAACGAAAGATGTATAAAAAATCATAATTATTGCGATTTAATGTGTGTGTCCTTAATCCAGTCACCTCTTAGTTTCATTACTTTCTCTATCACATCTCTTGCGCAGCCTATGCCACCCTGCAGTGGAGAAATATATTTCGATATCTGTTTAATTTCCACCGCCGCATCTGCAGGGCAACAAGGAAAACCGACATAATTCATTACATCATAATCGGGTATGTCATCGCCCATAAATAAAATTTCATTTTGCATCAAATCATTTTGCTGCATAAAATTTTGAAGCACTATTTTTTTATCTTCCACTTGCATCCACACGTTCGTAACACCTAATTTATTCAACCTCTCCTTTACTTCCGGCGAATTACCTCCCGATATTACAATCACATTATATCCTCTTTTTACTGCAAGTTGCAGTGCATAGCCGTCTTTAATATTCATGCGGCGAACCATAGCGCCACCAGGCATTATCAATAAATTGCCATCGGTTAATACACCATCTACATCAAAAACAAATGTGGTGATTGGCTTAAAAAGTTCCAGGATGTTCATAATTAATGTGCTAATGTGAAAATATGCAAATGTGAAATTGATTTGCAATGTTTTTATAGCAATTGCAATTTTGAGTTATGTACTATCAATTATTTTTTGTGATACTAACTTTTATATTCCATAGCATTGCCTGTTGCCTGCCCGTCAGGCGGAGGCGGGCGTCGCAATCACTTTATCTTTCTGATTGCATGGCATCAGGTGAAGCTTCGGAGCATAAGTTTGTTTCAAATAATAACTTTACAACTATGCCCCTCACTATTTTTAATGGCAGCAAAACTAAATCCATTGATTAATTTTTGTTTTACCATATAAGTAATCTTCACTGGAAAAATTAAAAACAAAAATTAACTAACGCTTGTTTGTTTGAAAAAATATTGTTTATTTTGTTCACTCTTTTGCGATCGGTTGCTTGCTCATAACAATTCCCTGCCAGATTATTCCGGTGGGGATTTTTTTAATGGCATCAGAACTGGAAATAAAATCCCTTTCAGGCTTCATGATAAAGAATAAAACTGTTGTATACTTTCTGTAATTACCCTGTAAATTTTTTGAAGTTCGGGATACGCAGATAAAAGTTCCAAATGTTTATGTATCGTTATAGCATCACCCCGCACAGCAGGGCCGGTTTGCATAGTGATTGGATTATAATCAGCAATACGGGATGCTACTTCCTGAATCAAAGGTATAAGCAGTGAAAAATCAGTTGCTCCCTTTTCACAATAATCTGCAGCAAGTGTATAAAGATGATTGGTAAAATTAGAAACAAATACGGCGCTTACATGAAGCTTAAGTCGTTCCGTATCATCAGCATATTTTATTTTTTTTGAAACGGTTTCTGCAAATGCCATAATTGATTTAATAACAGCTGTTGTGTTGCCATCTATCAATAATGGAATCTGCGGAATATGCTTCACCTCCTTTCGTAAGCTTTGAAGCGGATATATAGCGCCATAATAATCAGAACTTTTTTGCAAAACATCTTTTGAAATTGTACCTGAAGTATGCACTACTATTTTACCGGGTATCATCAGTGTTTCAGCAACACTTTTTATGGCGCCATCAGATACAGCTATAATATAAATGTCTGCCTCTTTTGTAATAAGGTTAATATCTGTATTTGCTTTTGCATCAAGCTCTTTTGCCAGCCCTTCTGTATGGTTTATGCCCCTGCCCACTACTTCTGTAACTATATGACCGGCAAGTTTTATTATTCTGCCTAATACAGTGGCAACATTACCAGAACCGATGATTACGATTTTCATTGTATTGTATTTCTTGTTTTTACAAGACCAAATTAAAATATGTTGAAGCAATAAATTAATTATATATCTGAAATATTTATACTCTTTTTTATCCTTAATAAGCTTATATATTACATTAATTATTTTTAAGTAAAATAATGTTTTAAAAAATTTTGGTTGAGATAAAAGCCCAATTTTAAAAATAGAAAAAATACCGGATTCTTTTATATTGGAATGAATTTTGCTGTTTTTTTTACAACTTTTTTAATACCAGGAGGCTGTTTAGTAATCGTTCTGAAGGGGTTTAATGCTTATTCCATTTGAATTTTTCAATCTTTTTAATCGCGATGAAAACAAATAGCAAACTTATAATTCAAACTATAAATCAATTTTAGTTAAGATTCAGGATTCGTCAACAGATGTAGAACAAGATACGCCTGTGAATTCACTATAATTTCCTGTGAAGAAAGATTTTTTGAGTTGGGGGTTATTTACTCTATACACTATACAAAAGAAATAGCCGCTCTCTATGCTCATATTTTACCGTAATAAGGGCAATGGTTAGTTTATCATTAGTCTTTTAAGTGCGCTTTCGACAATTATTTATTGCCGAAAGCACACAAACCAATTTACAACAATCCGTAACTATTTTAAATAACCTGAGAGAATATGATTCTCATGCCTTTAAAATTAAAACTATGAAAAAATTAACCCCAATTTTTTTGGTAGTTGTCTGCATCAACACGACAATAAGCTGCAAAAAAGAGACAATAGTTAAAGAAACCGAAACACTCAAGGCTGTTGCGTCACAGAGTATCAGCAGCAATTCACTTATAAATACGAAAGCCAATTTTGGCGTATTGGTTACTGCTCTTAGCGGCGATGATAAGATTACGGTAGCAAAACTTCTTGGAGTAAAGTATGTAAGGCAATCTCTTATATTGAAGGATTTTACAGGTGAATTACCATTGACGGACAAGTATCTTTCGAATGGTTTTAAAGTGATACTGAATTTGAATTATAAACCTATTCAAAATTACAAAGGAGAGCGGGTGCCCAAACTATTTCCTACAGATATGATTGAATACAGAAATACGCTAAACAAGGTATTCGATAAGTATACGCCGGAAATTGCCGTGATAGAAAATGAACCGTTAAATGATAACCATTATAAGGATACAATTGAAAACTATATTAGAGAATTAAAAAATGCAGTGGAAGTTTGTAATCAGCGGGGCATTAAAGTTGCCGATGGGGGCGCCTTTTCTGCTCAAACATGTTGTATTCTTGTCTATAAAGATTACTTCAGCAGAGGAATGCAGGCGGAAGCAGATGATTTTGCAAAGAGGGCAGGCATGGAAGACAGGTTTATAAAAGCAGCGAAAGGGAAAGGAAGTAACCAGCGGTTGCTTGTTAAGATAAGAGAGGCTGAAAAAATGGTTAAGGCCGATGCGGCACTTAATCTTGACTTTGTAAATATTCATTGGTATGAGCCCTTAAGTGATTATAATGATCCTCGAATTTCCGCACCTGGTGTATTGAAGGAAGTAGCAGATTATTTCAGGCGTAAAACAGGCAAAAAAATTATTACGAATGAATACGGCCAACTTAACGATAAGCCTGCTCTTACAACAAGTATGATAGATGCGTTTCGTTCAGCTAATTTTAAATATGCCATTATCTATTCCGGAACGGATGCTGATGGATTAAGAACCACTCAATCATTGAATGATGGAATACTATTAACATTAATTGGTGAAGCCTTTGCACTTGCAATGATCCTTTAATGTTCATAAGAGCCAGAGAGGGAATATTTCTCCCATTATGCTTGGCAGGACACTTAGTTGTCCATTTATTTTTCAATGAAATTAAATAAGAAAAATTTTTTATCAAAGCTTGCAAGGTGCCCTTTAAGGATTAAGAGATACCTGTAGTTTTATTTTGAACAAACATTCACATTGTAATTATTTCCTCTTTACTTCATTTCAGGTTTAATTATTTTATACTTGCTTCTTCACTATTCACAGAAGATTTTTGTTATTTCAGTTCTGTCTGATTGGTTCTGTTTGCACTTGCAATAAACTCAAAACAATCTTACGGATAACTGCAAATCATTATATTTTGCCACAATATATATTCCCTCTTTTTTGTGTTTTGAATGATTGAATTAATATTGCAGCCAAATTCAAACAAGTGGAAGTTGAGTTTTAAAAGTTTATAATTGCAGTTTACGAGTAAATAAATCTCATACCTTAACACTTGTTAAATATTGTTTCAAACCATTGAATGTGCGATGCAAGAGGATGCTAATGAATAAAAGCTGTCCTCATAAAAAATATTATAGGAATGTCTAAAAATTTATTGATAGTCGAATCACCCGCAAAGGCAAAAACCATAGAAAAAATTCTTGGTGAAAATTTTACCGTAAAAAGTTGTTACGGGCATATTCGTGACCTTGAAAAAGATGAGATGGGAATTGATGTAAAAAATAATTATCAACCCCGCTATAAGGTTCCCCAGGACAAAGAAAAAGTAGTAAAGGAATTAAAACAGCTTGCTAAAAAAAATGATGAGGTTTGGCTTGCAACGGATGAGGACCGCGAGGGTGAAGCCATAAGCTGGCATTTATGTGAGGTACTTGGATTAGATCCTGCATCCACCAAACGTATTGTTTTTCATGAGATAACAAAGCCTGCAATCAATGAGGCAGTAAAAAATCCGCGTACCGTAGATATGAACCTAGTTAATGCGCAACAGGCACGGCGTGTAGTAGACAGAATCGTTGGCTTTGAATTAAGCCCTTTGCTATGGCGCAAAATGAGCATGAGCAATTCTTTAAGTGCAGGCAGGGTACAAAGTGTAGCAGTGAGATTGATTGCCGAAAGAGAAAGACAAATCAATGCTTTTAAACCGGTAAGCAGTTTTAAAATTGAGGCATCGTTTGCAGCAAAAGACATCAATGATAAAAATGTTCTGTTTAAGGCGGAAGGTTCAAAACAAAATACTGCGGACGATGCCGAAAAATTTTTACAAAGTTGTTTTAATGCAACTTATACGGTAAAAGATATACAAATAAAACCAGCGCGGAGATCACCGGCAGCTCCTTTTACAACTTCCACGCTGCAGCAGGAAGCAAGCCGTAAATTGGGTTACGGCGTAAGTAAAACCATGCTGCTCGCTCAAAAATTATATGAGAGTGGTAACATTACTTATATGCGTACAGATAGCGTAAACCTGAGTGAAACTGCAGTGGATGCCATTAAAGGCCAGATTGCCAGCCAGTACGGGAATAATTATATACAGTTACGCAAATACAAAAATAAAAGCCAGAGTGCACAAGAGGCTCATGAAGCTATACGGCCAACTTATATTGAAAGTCTTACCGTTAACGATCCTGATGCAAGACGCCTGTATGAACTCATATGGAAAAGAACAATGGCATCGCAAATGGCAGATGCTGAATTGGAAAAAACAATTGCAAAAATTGATATTTCCACCAACAAATCAGAATTAACGGCAGAGGGTGAGGTATTAAAGTTTGACGGTTTTTTAAAAGTATATATGGAGGACCGTGACGATGATGATGCAACAGAAGAAGAACATGCAGAAGGTGTGTTGCCACCGCTTACTGTTGGCCAGCTATTACAGTTTCAGGATATGAAAGCCATCGAGCGGTTTACAAGACCGGCGCCAAGATATACTGAAGCTTCACTGGTAAAAAAGCTGGAAGAGCTAGGTATTGGCCGTCCCTCCACCTACGCTCCTACTATCTCTACTATTTTAAAAAGAGGTTATGTAGAAAAGCGTGATAAGGAAGGTGTGAAAAGAGATTACAAAGTATTAATTCTTAAAAATAATCATATCCAAAAGGAAACACAATATGAAACAATCGGGGCGGAAAAGTCAAAACTGTTTCCCACAGATCTTGGGCTGGTAGTTACAGATTTTCTGAACCAGTATTTCGATGATATAATGGATTATAGCTTTACCGCAAAAATTGAGGAAGAATTTGATGAAATAGCTGATGGTAAAAAGCTGTGGACTAAAATGGTGGATGGTTTTTATAAGCCATTTAAAAAAGATGTAGAGAACACTTTAGAAACTGCAGAAAGAATTAAGGGTGAAAGAGAATTAGGTATTGATCCGCACAGCGGTAAAAAAGTAGTGGCACGCATGGGTCGTTATGGACCTATGATACAAATTGGAGAGACGGGTGAAGAAGAAAAACCACGTTTTGCCAAACTGAAGGCAGCACAAAGTATTGAAACGATTACAGTTGAAGAGGCAATGGACTTATTCAAGCTTCCCCGTAAACTTGGCGAATTTGAAGGAGAGGAGGTAACTGTCAATGTTGGTCGCTTCGGCCCTTATGCCGCTCACAACAAAAAGTTTTATTCGCTCAACAAAGACATGGATCCTTATAGTGTTACATTAGAGGAAGTAATTCCAATGATTGAGGAAAAACGTAAAGCAAAGGATGAACGGACTATCAAAACATTTCCAAAGGAAAAAATACAAATCCTCAAAGGACCTTATGGGGCATATATCAAACAAGGCTTTCGTAATTATAAATTGACAAAAGAACAACAGGAAAGGGCTGCAGATTTATCCATTGAAGAAGTAAAAAAGATAATAGAAGAATTGAAAGCAAATCCGCCAAAGAAAGCTGCCCGGAAGAAAAAATAAATTTTGTTAGATATTTATATCAATACCAGTTTTTATTGCGTTTAATTTTTTATGAAGCCAGCTTTTGTATAATGGCGTCGCCTGTTGTGCCTGCCCCGACACTTCGTGGGTCACTCGCTTGTACATTGAGTTCTTTATTGATCAAAGCGATTGCAGGTGGATAATTTTTTATTAGAAATTGATATATAATATTTAATAAAAAGAAATGCACAGCGTGAATAAATTAAACATTGAAAATTTCAAAAAAATTATTTAGTTTGAGGTATAAATAAATATGCAGGAAAATAGAGAAATATCGGCCTTATTCACTTTAATAGATGACCCGGATGAAGAAGTATTTTCTACCGTCTCGGAAAGGATAGTTTATTATGGCCGTGGCATTATTCCCAACCTCGAAAACCTTTGGGAAAATACAACGCGTAATGATGTTCAGGAACGAATAGAAATGCTTATTCACCGGTTGCATTATACCGATCTGTTGAATGACTTAACAGAATGGAAAAACAGTGCTTATCATGACCTTTTGTTTGGCGCTTTACTTGTATCAAAGTTTCAGTATCCGAATTTACATACGACGCCTGTATTGCAGGAAATAGAAAAAATTCGTCGCAATGTATGGCTTGAATTAAACAGCTTTCTCACGCCTTTGGAACAGGCAAATGTTATAAGTAGTATTCTGTATAATTATTACAGCCTTAAGGGAACTGAAATTGCATATACCAATCCCGATGATTTTTTTATTCATAAAGTGCTTCAAACCAAAAGAGGTAATGCAGTTTCTAATGGCGTTCTTTATTTAATACTCGGAGAGCTGCTTGATATTCCCGTAAGGGCTATTAATATTCCACGCCAGTTTGTCCTTGCATTCTTCAATAGTGAATATGACCCCTATCTTCATCCGGATAATCCACAACAAAAAATAAATTTTTATGTGGATGCAACCACAGGGCAGCCATTTACACATAAAGATGTGGAGAATTATTTTAAACGAATTTCTGTTCCTCCGGTTCCTTCCTACTTTAAACCTCTTTCCAAAAAAAGAATCATTCAAATGCTTATTGAAGAATTGGCACATTGTTTTGAAACACCGGAACTTCTTTATAAGAAAAAGGAACTTATGCAGCTTGCCAGCCTTCTTGATAATTAAGCCTCATATCCTGAAGAGAGAATTAACCGAAATATTCTGCTTCTATATTTTCTATTGATGAAGTGATTACGAGCACCTCGCTAATCATCTGCAATCCAAAATCCAAAATCTAAAATCATCTATCTTGCACTTATGGCAAAAGCAAAAAGAAAAGAAGAGCCAATAATATTGATTACAAATGATGATGGTATTGCTGCACCGGGAATTAAAGCGCTGGTTGATGCCGTAAAACATCTTGGAAAAGTTGTTGTTGTTGCGCCCGATAAACCACAAAGCGGAATGGGACATGCCATTACAATTGGTCATCCTTTGCGATTGCTTGCTGTACACGTGTTTGGAGAGATTGAGGCTTATCAGTGCAGCGGCACTCCTGTTGATTGTGTAAAACTTGCAGTGGATAAAGTACTGCATCGTAAACCTGATATTTGTTTAAGCGGCATTAATCATGGTGCCAATCACAGCATTAATGTAATTTATTCGGGAACCATGAGTGCCGCTTTGGAAGCTGCTATAGAAAGCATACCCAGCGTAGGTTTCAGCCTGCTTGATTATAGTATTGAAGCAGATTTTACAGGCTCAAAAAAATATGCAGGGGTACTGGTAGAACATTTGCTCAACCATAAATATGATAAGCATCTTTGTCTTAATGTAAACATTCCTCCTGTAGATGAAAATTTATTAAAAGGTTTAAAAGTTTGTAGGCAGGCTTATGCAAAATATGAAGAAGAGTTTGATGAACGTAATGACCCGCGTGGCAAAAAATACTACTGGCTTACCGGCGATTTTGTAAATTTTGATAAAGGAAAAGATACTGATGTATGGGCACTTGAGAATAATTATATAAGTGTCGTGCCTGTACAGTTTGACCTTACAGATTATAAACTCAAAGAAAAATTAGAAAACATTTCAACGCTGCAGTAATTGAAAAAGAATGCATTTTTATTGGGAATAATACTGGGCATCATTTCGCCCATGATTGGCATCGTGATATTTTATTTTTGGAAAGCGCCTTCTGCACCATTCCGTTATTTTCTGGAACTTATGCTGAATAATAAAACACTGTTAACAGCCGCCATAAGTTTTTCATTATTTATTAATGCCGTTGTTTTTACATGGTGTGTAAATACAAGAAGAGATAAAACTGCACGCGGCATATTTGTTGTTACGCTTATTATTACAATACCTGCTATTATTTATAAAGTATTTTTCAGATAGTTTTCTACAGATATTTTTTCTGCTTTTACTAATGAATTCAAATGATTTAAATGATTTTTTTTGTTTGCTCTTACAGCCACTAATAATCCAAAAATAATTCAGCATGTTCTTGCCGCCCTTAATGTCTTCTGCTAAACACGAAACTCCCGGAGCGACATTACGAAGAAGGGAGTTTATAGCATTAAGTAAACTTATGCCTCTATCTTCGCATAAATAAGTGTTGTACAAATTTCAACTGCTGTATGACGAACGAAATAATAACTGTCATCGCCAATCTTGCACTCGCTCTATCATTTATTGTGGGGCTCGTATTTGGTATCGCACAGGTTCGGACTGCTGCAAGGGATCGCCGTGAGCGCCTGACTCTTGAGACAATACGCCGCTTTCAAACACATGAATTTGCCGAACTTGGGATCTATATTGCCTCACATAACATGACGTCCACTTATGAAGAATGGATGGCGCTTCCTGATAGCGATAAGACTTTCTTTCTTCAATTCGCGCAGGAAATGGAATCGCTTGGCATTCTTGTTGCGGAGCAACTTATCAACATCGACCTCGTAGATAAAACGCTTGGTTCATTTGTAACAACTTCATGGGAGAAATACAAAAAAGGGTTCTTAGACATGCGCGAGAAACAGCCTGATCCTTTTCTTGGCGAATACTTTCAATGGCTCGCTGAACAGATCGATGAGCGAATGAAGCGGAATCCGCGCAAACCATTCTTTGAAAACCCATCGAAAAATTTTTGAAAGATGATTCATCTCCATTTTTGAATTGCTATTCTACCTCTATATCATATTTATCTAAAAGACCAATAACTGCCGGCATGGAGAACCTTGCCTTTTTTATTCGGTTTAACCCGGGATCCATTGAATAGTTGAAAGATGTACGGAGGTCTGCTTTTTCCAATATTGTATTTTCAAATGTTGCTCTTGTCAAATCGCAGTTGTGAAAAACGGCATTGCTTAAATCTGTTTCAGTAAAATCAACTTCGCGCAGTGTTGAGTTTTTGAATTGTATCTTTTTAAGACTCATTTTGAAAAAAGAAGATAGATTTAAAATACAATTGTCAAAATCTGCGGAGAACAGGAAGTTGTTGCCATTGTAAAAATACAAGCCCAACAATTTGCAGTCCTTAAATTGTATATCCCTGAATGCTGTTTTATTCAACTTAACTAAACGCATGTTACAACCGGTAAATGCACAGTCTATAAAATGAATGTCACTCAAGTCTGCATTAGAAAAGGTGCAGTTAGTAAAATTGCAGCCTTCGTAATCACCTGTAGTTGGTGCATTCTTTGGTAAAGTCTGTTTTATCGAAAGTTTTTTCTTCAATATATTTTCTTTCCATACTGTTTTAAGTTGTTGTGCAAATTTTTTTGTTTTGCTTATACAGGTTTTGCGTGGATGGAAAGTTAGGTACAATCACGGAAAATAGTATGTGCTTTCGTTCTAAACATTATGCAGCCAAATAAAGTTTTGAGTGTAGTGAGAAGTTTTTTTAGTTTAGATTACTTGTTTTAAGTTTATCATTAAAAACATAGCATGAAAAAAATAAGAATACTTTCTGTTGATGGCGGAGGTATACGTGGTGTTATACCCGGCACTATACTGGCCCAACTCGAAAAAATATTACAGAAACTAGATGGTAACAGCAACCGTAAAATAGGCGATTACTTCGATATGATTGCCGGCACCAGCACAGGTGGCATACTATCCTGCCTTTATTTAATTCCCGGTGAAAATGGTAGTGCAAAATACACGGCGGCAGAGGCGCTTGATCTGTATCTCACAAACGGCCATACAATTTTTGACAGAACATTCATGGAAAAAATCTTAAGCGGTAGTGGTATAATACATGAGAAGTATTCTGAAGATCCGTTATACAATTTGCTGACTCAATATTTTGGAGATGAAACGATTGATCATTTTATAAAACCAAGCCTTATTACCTCTTACGATATTACTGACCGTAAAGCCGTTTTTTTTACAACCGCCGATGCACGTTGCGATGCAATGAATAATTTTAAAATAAGAGATGCTGCAAGAGCTACTTCTGCAGCACCTACTTATTTTTCGCCTGCACGAATAAGCTCGCTGAGCGGGCAATTGTATACACTTGTTGATGGGGGAATGTTTGCCAATAATCCTGCGTTATGCGCTTATGCGGAAGCAAGAAAAACAGAATTTTCCAAACTGCTCAATGATAAGGATAAGAAAGACAAACCTACTGCTGCAGATATGATCATTGTTTCACTAGGAACAGGCTCTGTCAAAAAACGGTACAGTTACGGGGATTTTAAAAATGCAGGAGAAATAAAATGGCTTGAACCGGTGATCGATATACTTATGTCGGGTAATTCTGAAACTGTAGCTTACCAGTTAACACAAATGTATCTTACCCTCGAGCCTCAATTTCAAAATAATTATTACCGGCTCGAACCGGGATTAAAAGAAGCCTGCTCCGAAATGGATATGGCTACTGCAGAAAACATTAATAATCTTTACCAGGCAGGTTTAACTTATGTACATGACAATATTAAACAAATGGAAGCAATTGCACACAGCATAATGGAAAATGACTAACTGCTTTTACTCATAACAATAATTAATAAAGATTGAAATAGAATGATATTTTTTTGTAGCCGGCTAAAGCATTTAATTGAATCGCATATTGTTTTATTTACTTGTACGTTCTAAACTGTTTTTATGCAGCAATACGTCAAACTGAATTTATTTCAGGGTTTCTTGTTGTGCGTAATAAATGTTTTGTCAGGAGATGCTGAAACAAGTTCAGCATGACGGCTTTGTTGTGTTACTCGCTTTTACATTTTGAACTTAATGCAGTAATACATTATTCTGAACTTGTTTGATCGTTGGGCCATTGTAATACTGTTTTACGGAATTCTGACATATCGGCATCATCGGGAAGGTCATTTACCCTAACGGAGAAAGCATACTCAGCTTCAAGCAAGATGGACTTTATCTCTGGTTGAACCGGCTTGATTTTAGCCAATAAATCAGTCGGAAGTTTGTAAGATGAGGAAGCCGGTTCTCTTGTCATCGTTAATGTTTTGCCATCCCAATTAGCTACCCCTGTGAAAACAGTCACATCATCTTCGCCGTTTTCTTTTTTCCCCCATGCGATTATAGCGATACGTTTGCCATGGATACTTGCAGGATCAATCATATTGCCTCGTTATCAGTTCTACAAATGTACATTTACCTAAAATATTATTTGGAAGTTAGTTCTTGTATGTTTCGTATTTTTTACAACTAAACAACTTTTAAATTTATGTTATACTTATTGCTCTGTTGTTACTTTTGTTCTTTGAATGCCAGATACAATCTGGCTTTTTTATTTGCATCCTTAGTTTGCTGTGCAAGACCAAGAATATCAGAGAGACTATTATCATTACTCCAGCATCATTATCGCAGCAATAGTCTCAATGCCTTCCCATAAAAATTTTATTTGCACATTTTCATTTTCTGCATGTTGGTTATTATCATAATTTACTACGGGCACAGAAATAACTTTTGCATCCAGATATTTTTCGAATAAGAACAAGGGCAGGCTCCACCAGAAGAAGGTTTTAAAAGAACAGGGTAATCAACTGTTGATTGCGCTGCTGTAATAACGCTTTGCGCAATAGGTAAGTTCATCGGTGTTCGCTGAGCATTGTAACCTGAGCTGGTTGTTATTTTTATAAGATATCCATACTGCAATCTTTCTTCATCTGTTGGTTCATGATCTATAATATGATAACCCTTCGATTGAATATAGTCTTTTACTTTCTGCACCTGACGCTGCACATCATTGCCGCTTACTAAACGCAGATCAATCGTTGCCTCTGCAGTAGCAGGAATGATATTTGTTGCAAGCTTTCCTGCATTGGCACTTTGAATCCCATTAATATTCAACGAAGGCAAACTCAATAATTCAAGAAAAGATTCTCCATTTCCATCAGGTGCAGCAATACCCAATTCTTTTTTCAATGTTTCTGCAACATCAGGAATAGCAGCTATTGCATTTTTTTCTTCAACTGTAAGGGGTATAACATCATCATAAAAATCTTTTATCAACACATTGCCTTTATCATCTTTCATTCCCGCTAATAACTGCACCAACCGCATCGCAGGATTTGGCGCCCAGTTGCCATAGTTGCCGCTGTGCAACGGACGTTTGGCACCATATAGCGTAAGATTCATATTCACATCACCACGCACACCAAATGAGATAAGTTTTTTACCGGATACATCTCTTGGTCCGTCAACAATGATCCATATATCTGCCTGCAGCTTTTCTTTGTTGTTTTGAAATATTTCATCAAGATGCGTTGAGCCTACTTCTTCTTCACCTTCGAAAAAGAATTTGATATTATTCACAAGAGGAACGCCCGATTTTTTTAAAGCATCATAAGCATTCAGAATGGTCATTACGCCGGCTTTATCATCTGCGCTTGCCCTGCCTGTTAAACGCCATTCACTATTTAATGTTTGTCCGGCTTTATAATCAACAATAGTTCCGCCATGTTCAACAGCATTTGTAATAAACACAGGTTCAAATGGCTGCAGCCCGTTTGTCCATTGCTTTGGATTCACCGGTTGCCCGTCGTAATGTGCATAGAATGCGATAGTCCCTTTTGCACCCGACACTTTTATTTCTCCATACACTGCAGGATTGACACCTCTTGTTGTTCCATGCAATAGTTCACTCTTGATACCTCTTTGCTGCATCATCTTTTGAATAAATGCAGCGTTCAGTGGAATATTCACAGAGTCAGATGACACATCCGGTATAGCCACAAAACGCATGTATTCACTTATCATGCTTATCTCATTCGATTGCACAAACTGTTTTACTTTATCCTGAACGGTCTGTGCCGATATCCGAAACGAAAAACAAGAAAAGGTCAACAATAACAGTAAGTAAAAACTTTTCATAAACACCTGTTTTATTTGTTTTGAAGGTGATTAAAAATAGACTATTCAAAACTATTTTTTTGGAGGTATCTTTTATGAGTCCGACAGCAGAATAATTATTCAACTTCTGTTGTGTCACTCACTTGTACGTTCTGAACTTTATGCAGCTAAACGTCGCCCTGTCCTGAACTTGTTTCAGGATTATTTCAGGGTCTCTTGTTGTGCGTAATAAAAAATGTTTTTCAAGAGATGCTGAAAGTGCAGCTTCGCGAACACCAAAAAAATACTCTTCGATCTGTGTGCAGGCAAAACCGTGGCAATCTCATTTAGTATTTACTTCTTTTGTCTTGACACAAAAGAAGGCAACCGATTAGTAGTTCGCGAAAAGAAAAAGTCAAGACAGACCCAAACATTACTTACGTTATTATTTGTTTTTTTACTTGTGTTCGCGAATCTCCTTCGTCGATTTCCGGGTGTTCCGTCTTGCCAACGCCACACATTATGGACTTAATGAAAATTTGTGTTGAAATAAAAAATCATTTTCGTGATTATGAAAGATCACGTGTCTTCTCATCCTTTTAATCCTTCCAAATCCACGTTCAGACAATGCGCATTAATTGGGTGTTGTACCTGTGACTTCGACTGCCGGGCTGTGAATTTGTTGCAACCCGCCACAATTACTGTGTATTCTTAACTTTTTTAAAAGTAAAAGGTACGAGATCATGATCCATAAAGCCGGAAATTTTCCCGGAAGCATCCTTTATAAAAGTTATAGGAGAGAGTAGCCCTAATGCATTAAATTCATTTTTTCCTACAGGAATTAACTTGCTGATAAAGATATAAAATCAAATGATTATTTACTTTATTGTATTGGATTTATACTACTATAACTTCAACTGTTAAGCTGTGAATGCCGCAACGTCCTCAGCTAAACACAAAACTATTGGAGAGACGTTGCGGAGAAAGATGTTAATGGCAATCTCATTTTTATTATTTACTTCTTTGTCTATTTACTTTTTGCCCAACCTTCTCAACCAAACGTACAACTGGCGAGACAACTGAAAAATGAAGAATGAAATAAATTAATTTAAAAGCAAGTTGTTGTCCAATTCGGCAAACATGATTTGCTATATAAGTGTATTAAAACTTTGATAACACGTTTGTCAATGCAAACAATTTAAAATTATAAGATATGCAAAAGGAAATCCTTTTAGAAATTTTGGCGCAAAATCAATTTACCAGCCATTTTGCTTTTGATAGAGTTTCTGAAGAAAATGCGGACTTCAGGTTGAACGACAAAACAGCATCTGTTGGTTTCATTTATCGATTAATTTATTCGGTACGTTTTTCGGTATACCAACTGATGTACAAAACACAACCATAGGACAAACCGATCATGGGCAAGGGCAAGATGTTGAGCAAAGTAAAGCGATGATTGAAAAAGGATACGCAATGCTTAAAAATTTGATAGAAAACAGTACAGATGAAGACTGGCTGAAACCGGTTGAAACTCCTTTTTTCGGAACAGTTACACGAATAAGATTATTTGCTCATATTCTTTTTCACAATGCTCATCATGCAGGGCAGATATCCATGACTCTGGCAAAAGGAAATAAGTAACTTCTATTTTGTTATTTACTTCTTTCGCCTTCCTTAATTAAGCTGCAGTGCTATTGTGACTTGGGCAGTTGAGCGGCACGTCACCCTGTCCTGAACTTGATTCAGGATTGTTTCAGGGTCTCTTGCTGTGCTTTATAATTGTTTTGCCAGGAGATGCTGAAATAAATTCAGCATGACGGCAGCATGACGCCCTCTTGTATTTATTGCTTTATTGAAACTTTTGTCTTTTTGAATGCCAGTCAGAGACTGGCTTTTCATTTACATCCTTAAGCCGCTGCGCAGGACTAAGGATATCGGGGAGGGGGGAAGGTTTGTGCGAAGAAACTCATGCAACAGCTTTATCTGGTAACTCATCGATTAAATCAACCATTAATTGAAAAGCTTCCCATGTAATCTCCAATTGTCTTTCATTATATCCGCATAAGCGATCTACAAGGTGGGAGCTGAATAGAATTTCTTCAGTACAAGAGTGCGACGCAACGGAAGCATGATAGCAGCACTTCAGTTAGGCTCATAATAATTCTTCTCTTATTGTTTCTCAGGCACAAACAATACGGCATCGGGTTACAACACCATCTGTATTTTTTGTGGTAATGATTACACTTGTGCTGTTTCCTTTTTGTAATGTGTAAGTGCCGAGTGAAACCCATTCGCCGCTGGTTTGTCCTTCTGCGTATATAGGTGCGGGAATGATCACATCTTTCTTTGTTCCCTTGCTGATGATGAAATGCGTTAGCGCGGTGGCGGTGGCAACCGTTGGCATGTAGACATACAATGAATACTGTGAAGCTTGAAGACAGCAGAGCCTGGAAAACGAAGATTAGAAATAGACAAATATCTATTCATTTGTACTTAAGTAAACTTAAATTTTGCCGAACGCAGTTTAATCAAATAAAGTAAGCTTAACTGCTTGATGCAAAAAGGGACATTGATTCCTCAATGCCCTTTCTAAAAACTCACTCACTCATTTAAACATTTCCCCTCTATGCAACCTTTCTCTCATCACAATTGTAACATACCTGTTTAAGTAATTCCAATATTTCCTTTTGTGTTGTTACTGTTTTATCCATTGCATACCATTTGTGCATTTCTTCTTTGATGGTATTGTTTTCTACTGCATTTGCACGAAGATGATAAAACATTTCCTGTAATACTTTTGGTCTTGGTCCCCAGTTAAACAGTTCTTCAAAATTTTCATCAACTGCTATCAGCTTCGGAATACTTCTGCTTTTGCCATTGGTGAGATACCAGTCCATCAACTCAGGATGCTCATCATGAAGTAAAAATTTAAGATTAATGGCTGCATTAAGTTTTGCAATCTTATCAAATACAGGAACAATCTGTGCTGCATCACCACACCAACCTTCTGTAAGTACCAGCCATGTTTGAGGCGTGTCAATTTGTTCAACTGCTTCTTTCAAATCGTGAATTATTTCTATTGTTTTGTCAATGCGGTTCATGCGTGCCACATTCAGCTTTGAATATTCCAGTAAGTTCTCAGAATCTTTCTTCGCCGTTGACTTACCAACTATAATAAATGCATTAATCAGCCTGCGGTATTCATCGTAGCTCATACCTTTTTCTGCATAAGACTGATCTATACTTTTTCTAATGCCAATATTTTGCGATAGTATATTTTCCATTTTCAAATTTTTATTCCTTGTAGCAGGTTTGCAACTTAGGTCACTCACATGAATTAAAATGTCACCCAATCATCATTTCGTTTTAACTCTTTTCATCTTTCAAACTTAAATTCATGCAGGTCTTAACACCTTATAAGCATGCATCCAGTCATTCTTCAAAAATCCCGGTATGCACCAAAGAATGCATATTGGTTCAATTGCTCTTGCCGCTTCTGTTTTGCCTAAATCTTCTGTTTCCCATCCGAATGCAGTAAGAATATCAGTAACGGTTTTTTTCGCATCATCATCATTACCGCAGATAAACATGGTTGGTGTACCGCCCTGCAGTTTTGGTTTATACATCACTGCATTGCCAACGCTGCTAAATGCCTTTACCAGTTTTGCATCGGGAATTAATTTTTGAGTTCTTTCCATTAATGAATCGTCAAGACTGGTAAAATATTTCAATACTCCATTCACAGGTGGTGCAGGTGCAATGGGGTTGGTTGTATCAATCACCACTTTGTTGCTGAAGTTTTCAATGCCGGCGAGTTTGACAGCTTCTTCAACAACCGATCCTGCTGTTGCCAACACCAGGATTTCTCCAAACGATGCAGTGTCCTTAAATGCGCCGATGTTAATACCTGCATTTTCATTTTTAAATTTAACCACTTCTTCTTTTGAAGTGTTGCGTGTACCAAGCATTACATCGTGACCTTCACTTTTGAATGCTTTGGATAATCTTTGTCCCACAGCAGCAGAGCCGATGATACCAATTTTCATGAACCCTCCTTCCTCCCTAAAGGGAGATATTTAATTTTGGTTTGAATAATATTAGTTATTCGATTTTAACTTGAACATTGAGTGTTGAACATTTTTTTAACTAAACACATTCATTCAACAATTCCACATTCCCTGTCCGTCCGGTCAGACGGGCTCCTTCCTTATTCATTATCTCTTACTCCCTTTAGGGGATGAGGACTAACACCACTTTTCCTCTCGTTCTTCCTTGGTGCACATATTCCAATGCTTCTCTTGCCTGTGTGAGCGGAAAAGTTTTATCAATAAACACTTTCAGTTTTCCTTCTTCAATTAACTGCACGATCTGTTTTAGTTGTGTGGGATCGGAATGAAAAAGAAAACGTGTTGCCGAAATTTCATGTTTCTTCAATAATTCTTCTCTCGGCCCTGCAGTAATGGAAACATATCTTCCTCTTGGCTTTAATGCTTTGAAAGATTCTTCCTGCACTTCCGGTGTACCAACCGTATCGAGCACTGCATCCACGTTGTTTACTTTTTCACTGAGTTTATATTTTGTATAATCAATCACTTCATCTGCGCCTACTGATTTCAGAAAATCAATATTTTTTTTTGATGCCGTTCCAATTACATAAGCACCTTTCCATTTTGCAAACTGTACCGCAAACAAACCAACGCCACCTGCTGCTGCATGAATAACAATTTTTTCTCCCTTTTGCAAATGAGCATGATCAAATAAAGCCTGCCATGCCGTTAATGATGCAAGCGGAACCGCTGCAGCTTCTGTAAATGAAAGGTTCTTTGGCTTGTATGTAATGTATTTTTCTTTTGTTGCAACATACTCTTCAAACGCACTTTGCTTTTGCCATTCAAGTGAGCCGATAATCTCATCACCCACTTTATAATTATTTATTTCTTCCACAACTACATTGTCAAACGAACCCTTTGCTTTTGTAATGACTGCTTTCATAGTTAAAATTTTTGTCGTCAAACGTGAGAGAAATTAATATCTGAGATATGTTATGGTGCTCATTTCAAAAAAATTATCTTAAGCATTATATGCTGCGGCAAATTCTTTTACGAAATCTTTAAGCTTTGTTTTTCCTAATGACGCAGGATGATTTTTCCAGTAATCACTATACATTTCGCCACTGTTGATAGCCGTGTTCATTTCTACATAATTCTTTGCAAACTCTTCAGGCAAACCCGCACCCAGCATGCCTTGCAGTGCTTCTTCATTTGAAAAAACAATCCATGGCAAATCCGGTTTGCCAATAGCTGCGCCGAATGTTTTTGCAATCTCATCCGTTGATACTTCATCACTTGCAATGTAACGGATGCTGTGACCTTTGAAGTCAAGTTGCAACAATTCTTCAGCAGCTACTGCAGCAATATCAGCCGGGTCTGCAATGGCAAATTTTTTTTCTTTTACGCTAAAATTCCCGCCTATAATGTTCATGTGTTTCACCATATCTATGTTGGCAAGAAGGTTATGATAAAAATAGGCAGGCCTGAGATGTTTGATATTTACCTCTGTTAATTTATTCAATGCTTCCTCTGCACGATGTAAACCTGTTACAGGCCCGGCGCCATCATGCATATGAGCACCAACGCTGCTAAGATTCACAACATATTTTACATTCGCTGCTTTGATAGCCGCCGCATAATTTTTCCCGATTTGTTCAATCCATTCCTTCCAGTTAGCAGCATCCCATTTTGGCGGAACCATTGTAAACACTGCACCTGCACCGGTGAATGTTTTGGTTAAGAAATCAACATCTTCAATGGAGCCCACAGCAGCTTTAGCGCCGAGAGATTCAATCTTTGGTGCATGCTCTTGTTTAGAAGTAATGACGGTTACATCATGCCCTGCTTTTACAAGGCTTTCTGATAAAGGTTTGCCGATGTGACCAAGTGATCCTGTAATTACATATTTCATTGTTGAAGGTTTGCGTTTTAAGTTTTATATTTTTATGTACTTAACTGAAATATTACTATTTAGCTTTCGTTGTGTCGCTCACTTCAACATTCAGAACAATATTGAACATTTAAACTCGACTTTTATTTCTTAATCATTTTCCTGTTCCTGAATCCTGAAACTAACGTTTGTATATACAAATACTAACTCAAAAAAAATTAATCCTGTAATTTATCTGCCAGCCTGTTTATATTTTGCACCAGCCTTGAACTTTCTTCTTTTCCTAAAATGCCCGAATAAATTTCAAAAAAATTATTACTGCAATCTTTCAGTTTTGGGTATATCTCCTTTGCTTTTGGTGTGGGATAAACATTTGTGACCTTTCCTTCCGTTGTGCGAATCGCTAATTTTTTTTCTTCCAGCTTTTCTATCAAACGAGTGATGGTGCTAGGTGTTAGCTGTAATTCAGCAGCAAGAGTACCCGGCTGAACACCCGGATCTTCCACAACTACCATTAAAAGATATGCATGGCTTGGTGAGAGATTTACTTTTTTCCAGCAGTCACACGCAAGCTTTTCAATTTTTCTTGCAAGCGCATTTGCGGAAAAATATATACACTTACAATATCTGCTCTCTGAAGTTTTCATTAACCGGGCAAAGATAAAATGATTTTATTTGTATATACAAATACAATTTTGGTGCGAAAAAATCTCGAAATCCACTCACATAGTTTTATGTAGTTTTACGAATTCACTTACTGTTAATTTTTGTTCAATGAAATACCTGTTGATGTTTCTTACACTTGTTATAGGCGGATTACTTCCGATGCAAGCTATTCTTAATACAAGATTAGGAAAGCAAACAGGAGGTCCTTTAATGGCGTCCTTCCTTAGTTTTGTTGTGGGGCTTGTCTGCTTGCTGGTATTAAACATGGGAATAAATACTTCATCGGTCTTGCAATTAAAACCTGCTTCAGTTGCACCCTGGTATATATGGTTAGGTGGATTTTTGGGAGCCATCTTTGTAGGTTATATTACGTGGGTAAACCAGCAGCAAGGTGTCGCGCTTACTTTCGCATTAGTGGTAAGCGGACAAATTTTTTCATCTTTAATTATTGATCATTATGGTTTATTGGGTTCAGCAGTAAGAACGATAACTTTGGAAAAAATTATCGGCGCAGTCTTAATTATTATTGGGATTATTCTTATAAAAAAGTAATCGTGAGATTTGGGAGACAAACGTGAAAAATGAATCTTCTCTCATAGCTCATGTTTCGTTTCTCACGAATTGATAATAATTGTGCTAAAGGCAAAAAAAAATATGAGCAATCAAAATTTACATATAGAAAAATCAGAGTTAAACCCTGCCGAGAAAGAGTTTGAAAATACTATAAGGCCAAGAGAGATCAATGAATTTGCCGGCCAGCCTCAGTTAATTGAAAATCTTGTGATTTTTATAAAGGCTGCTAAAATGCGTGGCGAAGCGCTGGATCATATTTTATTTCATGGCCCTCCTGGTTTAGGTAAAACAACTTTGAGCAGAATTGTTGCAAATGAACTTGGAGTGAATATCAGAGAAACATCAGGGCCTGTAATTGAAAAGCCGGGAGACCTTGCAGGACTACTTACAAACCTTGAACGCAATGATGTTTTATTTATTGATGAGATACATCGCTTAAGCACGGTAGTGGAAGAATATTTATATGCAGCAATGGAGGATTTTAGAATTGATATCATGATTGATACCGGCCCCAATGCAAGGAGCATACAAATCAATTTAAATCCTTTCACACTTATCGGCGCTACAACAAGAAGCGGATTATTAACTGCGCCGCTACTCTCACGTTTTGGAATTAAAGCAAGATTAGAATATTATACTGCTGAAGTATTAAAAAAAATTATTGAAAGAAGTGCGGCTATCTTACATGTATCAATCAACTCCGAAGCATCGTCTGAAATTGCAGGGAGAAGCAGAGGCACGCCACGCATTGCCAATGGTTTGCTGCGCCGCGTGAGAGATTTTGCACAGGTGCTGAATGATGACATTATTGATATTGGTATTACGCAACATGCATTACGTGCTTTGAATGTTGATGAACATGGTTTGGATGAAATGGATAACCGTATTCTTTCAACCATCATTGAAAAATTTAAAGGCGGCCCTGTAGGTTTAACCACGATTGCAACTGCAGTGGGTGAAGAAGCCGGAACAATTGAAGAAGTTTATGAACCCTTCTTAATTCAGGAAGGATTTTTACATCGTACTCCAAGAGGCAGGGAAGTTACGTATAAAGCTTATGAACATTTAGGGAAGAAACCACGGAATGATAATTTACCCGGAACATTGTTTACAGATCTCACTCAGTAAAGCCCTTTAAGCAAACTACCCTTTGATAAATAATTTTTGTGAAAATCAGTTCCGTTAAATTGATAAAAACTGTAATGCTACAACCATTATTCTTGCTGAATTTGAAAAGAAGTTCAAGTCAATATATTCGCTTTGCCGGGCACCATGCGCAATAAAGTTATGCAGTTAAAGAGAGTGACCCACGAAATTTCGGGCAGGCACAACAAAAGTTTATAAAACTATGAGAGTTTGCCTCAAAAAAAATCCATCAAACATTTCATCGCAAAATAAAATTTTGCACATACATGTTTATATTCGATGTTTATTAGCAACAAAATAAACTATGAGAATACTAATTGATATGGATGAAGTAATGGCTGATGCCATTTCACGTTTTCTTGAATGGTATGAAAAAGATTTTGGTATAAAATATACAAAAGATCAACTGGCAGGAACGAAATTAAGTGAAGTTGTGCCTGAGGAACACAGAGCAATTGTAAAAAATTATCCGCACCAAAAAGGCTTTTTTAAAGACCTTCCTTTGATAGAAAACAGCAGGGAAGTAATTGAAGAATTATATAACCGGTATGATATTTATGTTGCCTCGGCTGCAATGGAATTTAAATATTCGCTTCCTGAAAAATTTGACTGGCTTGATGAGCATTTTCCTTTTATTCACTGGAGACGAAGAGTTTTTTGCGGGGATAAAAATTTATTGAAAGCTGATGTTCTTATTGATGATCATGATTTTAATCTTTCTGTTTTTGAAGGGCGTGCTATCATTTTCACCGCACCGCATAATGTGAATGATACAAAATATGAGCGCTTAAATAACTGGCTCGAAGCAAGAAAATTATTTGAACTTGTAACTCCATGATATCCCTGAGTGTTATCTGATGCAACATATCAGTCTGCTTTTTTAAAACGCTTTTTAAAAAATAAGGGAGCCATTTTCGGCATAATAATTATTGTCTGTGCAATTGTAATAGCAATCTTTGCTTACTTTGTTGCACCTGATAGTTCACCTTATGCAAACCGCATTATTCCGGAAATAGCTACACAAAAACCCGGATTTACCATACAACTATTGCAACTTAAAAAAGGAAACAGTTTTAACACACATGGTAATTTTTTTGAAAAATTATTAAGTGGTGAAGAAGACAGATATTTTTTTATTCCGGTTACTTCTTATACAACAAAAGCAGATAGCCTCATTGCACAAAAATATATTGACGAAGGTGTAACAGAAAGAATAAGTTTTCCCTTATCAAAACTTGCTGAGCAACCCGTGGTGAAACAAAAATTTTTATTGGGCACAGATAAATTCGGAAGAGATATTGGCAGCAGGTTAATTGTGGGCACAAGAGTAAGTTTAGGTGTGGGTTTAATTGCAGTGGCTATATCACTTACAATTGGAATTTTTCTTGGCGCAATTGCAGGATACTTCAAAGGCTGGATTGATGATGTTGTGATGTGGCTCATCAATGTTATCTGGAGCATACCAACCTTGTTACTTGTATTCGCCGTTACATTATTGCTGGGCAAAGGTTTCTGGCAGGTATTTATTGCAGTAGGTTTAACCATGTGGGTAAATGTTGCAAGGCTTGTGCGTGGACAGGTACTAAGTGTTCGCGAACTTGAATATATTGAAGCAACAAAAGCATTAGGCTTCTCCCACACAAGAACAATTGTATTACATATTTTGCCCAACATTCTTGGACCAGTAATGGTAATTGCAGCGAGCAATTTTGCATCTGCAATTGTAATTGAAGCGGGACTTAGTTTTCTCGGTGTTGGTGTCCAACCTCCGCAACCAAGCTGGGGATTAATGATAAAAGAGAATTATAATTTTATTATCACAAATAATCCAATGCTTGCATTAGAACCAGGCATTGCTATTATGTTGCTGGTGCTTGCTTTTAACTTACTTGGAAATGGGTTACGTGATGCACTGAATGTGAGGGAGAAATTTTGAATCGTTGAAGAGTTGAGTGGTTGAATTGTTGAACGGTTGAATTGTTGAATGGTCGAGTAAAGGGTCAGTTGATAGTTATATCAACAATTAAAAAATATAGCACTTTAACAATTATTACTCTTCATCTTCCATCATTGCCTTCTCACGCTTCCACCAGCGAATGCCGATAAAAGTTGCGATTGCAAGAGGGGCAAACATCAGGTAGAGAATGCCGGAGTTCATTCCACGTGCAGGTTTTTCTCCTAATTGTGAAGTTGTTTTTGTGCAAATGGAACATTGTGCCTGCAAGGGCTGAATAGAAGAAACTAAAAAAAGAAGAATAAAGGATAATGTCACTTGCCACTTTTTCATCAGTTCAAAATTTCAATGCAAAGATATAATCTAAATTGCTGCGATATAATCTAAATTGCTGCAAAAATTGTTATCTTTCTACTGGTTGAAATAAATTTTATTGTGTATCGAAATGCTGCCCAAAGAACAGAACGATAAACGAAATGCGACGCAACGAAAGCTGCCATTAAATTTGTAGCCGGTATCAAAAAAATTATAGCGATACATATGATGCTGATACACATTACAATCAAAATATTTTTATATGAGTCATCGAAGAAAATTTATACAACAGCTTGCAGTAAGCGCGGGAGCATTTTCTGCAGGCAGTTTGTTTAATCAGTTATTTGCAAGAGATTTTAAATATGCCGAAAAAAGCATAGCCGGTCTCTCACCGCAACAAGCCGCGGGTGAAGAAGATTACTGGAGTGTGATACAACAGGCATACACTGTGAATCCAAATATCATTGATTTAAATAATGGTGGCGTGAGTCCATCGCCGCGAGTAGTGCAGGAAGCTGTGGAGCGTTATAATAAATTGAGTAATGAAGGCCCATCGTATTTTATGTGGCGCATACTTGACCAGGGACGTGAACCGCTAAGACAAAAACTGGCTGAATTAAGTGGTTGTGATCCGGAAGAAATAGCCGTCAACAGAAATGCTACAGAAGCACTGAATACGGTTATTTATGGCCTGGATTTAAAAGCTGGCGATGAAGTGATTGGCACAAAGCAGGATTATCCAAATATGATCAACGCATGGAAGCAAAGAGCTTTACGTGAAGGCATTCAGTATACACAAATCAGTTTTAATTTTCCCATTGAAAATGATGAAGAGATTGTTGATGCCTATGAAAAAGCAATAACGCCAAAAACAAAACTTATACATGTAACACATATTATTAACTGGGTTGGTCAAATTATGCCGGTGCAAAAAATTGCACGTATGGCACATGCAAAAGACATTGAAGTATTGTGTGACAGCGCGCATGGATTTGGCTTGCTCGATTTTAAAATTCCTGATCTTGAATGTGATTATTTTGGAACGAGCCTTCATAAATTTTTAAGTGCTCCTATTGGCAGCGGCATGCTCTGGATCAAAAAAGAAAAAATTGAAAAAATATGGCCGTTGCTGTGCAATGATAAACCCCGCAGTAACGATATAAGAAAGTTTGAAACGCTTGGCACACGCAGTTTCCCGATTGAACAGGGAATAGGAGAAGCAGTGAATTTTCATAATGCGATCGGATCAAAAAGAAAAGAGGAACGAATCCGCTATTTAAAAAATTATTGGGCTGAAAAAGTAAAAGATATTAAAGGTGTACAATTACATACATCTCTTAAATCAAAGTATTCTTGCGCAATATGCGGTGTTAGTATTGACGGAATGGTTCCGGTGGATTTTGATAGCCAGCTATTCGGTAAATATAAAATACATACAGTAGGTATAGTGTGGGAAAATATAAGTTGCGTGCGGGTAACACCACATGTGTATACAACTTTAAATGATCTTGATACACTGGTAAAAGCGATAACAGAGATTGCAAAAAGTAAAACATAACACAATATTTAATTAGCCGCAGAAGTTTACAATACAGATGAATGTTATCATATCTAAAATCCGCAAGCCCAAAATTTAATCAATCAAATACCTTAGCTTTTGGGAATGGTTTGTAAAAAGCGTTTAATTGATAATTTTTTTGTTCTGAAGGGATGCAAATTGATTAATATATTTTATGTGATTGATAA
>WNFY01003615.1_pt1 | contig 34505 bp, 32 predicted proteins | sample 5400091 | NCBI WGS metagenome assembly WNFY01 (sample SAMN13153364, study PRJNA577476) | soil metagenome | isolation source: 60 cm soil or saprolite under grassland replicate 1 | place: USA:California | collected 2016-06-15 | reverse complement strand
CTCGAAACAGTGAAGGGCAAGGGCGGTGTCTTCAAGGTTACTGCGAATCTGCAAAGAAAATTCGGCAGTGCGCGCGTTTTCAATTCCCCCCTCGCGGAAGCCAACATCGTTGGCCGGGCAATTGGGATGGCCACTCGCGGATTGAAACCCGTGGTTGAGATTCAGTTTTTTGATTACATCTGGCCGGCCATGCACCAGATTAGAAACGAACTGGCGCCGATGCGTTGGCGCTCCGGCAACGAATGGAAGGCTCCAGTGGTCATTCGAGTGCCGATTGGCGGGTACCTGAGGGGCGGCGCCCTCTATCATTCCCAATCCGGTGTTTCGACGTTTACTCAGATTCCAGGGTTGCGCGTGGTCTATCCTTCGAATGCTCTGGATGCTAACGGCTTGCTGCGCACCTCCATTCGTTGTGACGATCCGGTATTGTTCCTCGAACACAAACATCTTTATCGTCAGGCCCACAACAAATCGCCGTATCCCTCTGACGATTTCATGATCCCGCTTGGAAAAGCGAAACAGGTGCGGGAAGGAAAGGATCTCTCCATCATTACCTATGGCGCTCTCGTACAGCGCTCACTGCTGGCCGCGAAGCAAGCCGAACAGGAAGGTATCAGCGTAGAGATAATCGATCTGCGCAGCCTCGTTCCCTACGACTGGAATGCCATCACCGCAACGATTAAGAAAACAAACAGAGTGATCGTCGCGCATGAAGACTCACTCTCCTTCGGCTACGGTGCGGAGATCGCGGCACGCATCGCCGACGAACTGTTCGAGCATCTGGACGCTCCGGTCCGTCGCGTTTGCGCAATCGATACATTCGTTGCGTACGCGCCCCAACTCGAAGAGGTGATTCTGCCGCAAGTGGCGGATGTGGTGAAGGCCATTATTGAGCTCCATTCTTATTGAGCCGTCGCGTTCCAAGTCCCAAAATCCACTTTCCGCCCGATTAAATGCAATACAGTCCTGTATTGTTCTGCTTCGCGGCTTTTCTCTAATCTTCTCCAGATACTGCCGAAAATGCTGTTATCCTTTTATTTAAAGTATTCTTTTCGTGTTCCGCTGCCTGTCACCGAGTGGCATAACGGTTGCCAAACAATGCTTTGAATTCGCCTCCAGCGTCTCCCCAAACAAGTCCCTCTTTTCGGTTAATAGCTATTAGTCAAATACCAGGGAGGTAGAAATATGAGCAAGCATGCTTTGATCGTTTTCGCGGTAGTGATGCTCGGTCTTACTACGGCCGCATTCGCTCTGGGGCAAACCACTACCACGACGACGGTTACTAAAACAGTGCAAAAACCCGACGGCACTTACACCGTGATTGAATACCCCATGAAAAAAGAAGTCAGCGTGATCTTAAGCCCTATAGGTCTTTCAGGAGCCAAGGGGGTGGCCACAATTCTGAGAGACGATGATGGCACGAGAATCAAGCTTAACCTGACAAACGTTCCTACAGAAGTAACTTCACTAAGCCTGTATGCTGTTGATGACACCGGCGCCGTAACGCCACTGGGGCCAGTGGCTATCAGCAATGGTGTCGGTACTATGGAAGCAGCAGCTCCGCTGTCGAAGTTTATGCTTGTAGCTTCACCAGAAACTCAACTAACGGCATATAGCCCCAACACCAAAATATTCTTCAGAAGTGCTGTGCCGGAGGGCTACGCTGTAGTTCCGCTTACGAGTGCAGCCGGTGAGAAGGTCTCGGCGGTCTCCACAGCGGGTACCACTCCTGCGACTGCTTATACCGTTGCGATGTTGAACATTCCCGCATACAAGAAAGGTGATGACACGAAAATCAAGGTGGACTTCAGCGGCGCACTAACCGGGACACGTGCAAATGTCTTTATTACACCTCGGAAAGACGGACCCACTGAAGTCAGGATGCGCTTTCACGACCTCAAAGACTCCCCGGCCGGACAGGCATTCATTTTGTGGGCAGTCTCGCCGGACAATAAGTTCGAGAAACTCGGTCAGGTCGTTAACACGCCTGGACGGAATGAGGCGGAGATTAAGTCTGAGACTAGTTTGCACGATTTCGGGCTGCTGGTGACAATGGAAGACGCCGGTACCAAGGGGTAATTCACATCGTGCCGTAGACGTTAGCGAGTAGTGGGCAGGTCGATTCGACTCAAGCCCCCCAAATCAACGACCCGCCCGCTACCGGGAATATGTGCGAAAAACTTGAGAATCCCGTCCAAAGAATGCAACTCCTTGGAGCGCAGCGATCTGTCGGCTCGGTCGGTTGGGGAGCTAATCAACCTTGAAAAGCGTGAGACAAGTTCGCAGCTCTCCAGGCGGGTCTCTTCTTCGGCTAGCTCCTGTTGGATTTTATCGCATGACTTCTACGGGCTTACTGCTCCAATAACCAGTCCAAAAAAACTACCGCATTCCGGTATTCTAAGCTAAGATGGCCCGACGGGAATTGCATTTGCAATTCCCGCGTCTCCCGACCGGGCTCAACCTCGAGCCATCTTAGTACATACACTGCCGAGACCGCGCCCCCGAGCTCCGCTTTACACCGGCAAGAAATCTCTCTCAGTTTTTCTCAGGTATTAGCGACTATGCACAAAAGAATTGTCCCCCTTTTCCTCCCTTTTGTATTATTGATTCTCACTGCTCACGTCGTCTGCTCTCAAGACAACCTTCCCGAGCTTGTCCGACAGGTGAAACCAGCGGTCGTGGCAATTGCAACTTACGACGCCAGTGGCGACGCACTCATGACGGGAAGCGGATTTTTTCTCCGCCCCGGCCAGGTCGTTACGAACCTTCACGTCATACGCGGAGCGGTTCGAGCCGAGATAAAAACTCTCGATGGCAAAGGAAAGATCTATCCGGTCGCGGGCGTGGTTGCATTGGATGAAGAAGGGGATCTCGCCCTGCTGAGCATTGACCAGCCGGCTGACCGAGCACGCTCGAGCCAACTCGCGGTTGTGCTTCCTGACGAAGGAGAGAAGATTTTCGTTATCGGGAATCCACTCAAGCTCGAAGGCTCAGTCAGCGACGGGATCGTCTCGGCGGTGCGCGAGGTGCCAAATGTTGGGCACATTATTCAGATCACTGCGCCGATATCGCACGGGAACAGCGGCAGTCCGGTCTTCAATATGCACGGCGAAGTCGTCGGTGTAGTGACAGTCAAAGTCACAAATGGACAAAATATCAACCTTGCAATGGCTGCTGCTCGCGTTAACGAATTGCATGCGGAGAGGCTGCGACCTCTAACGGCTTTGTCTGGCAAGGGCAAAGGAGACATGGCGGAGATGTTGTATCGGACTGGCCTCGAATCGTTGTGGCTGGGTAACTACGATAACGCGATTGGCTATTTCGAGAATGCCGTCAACAAAAACCCGAAGCGCGCAGAAGCATGGATCCAGGTGGGTTATTGCAAAGTGAAGCAGGGCAAAAACGAGGAGGCCATCCGGGCATATCAACAAGCTTTGCAGCTCAAGCCGGAGTCTCCAGAGGTAGTCAACAAGCTCGGCGATGCTTACTACTATGCAGGACGTCTGCGGGAAGCAATTGAGTCATATACCGAGGCAACGCGTTTGCGGGCGGATTGGTCTGAGGCGTACTACAATCTGGCCATCGCTTATTTCGAGAGCGGAAACCGCGATATGGCCGCGACGGAAGCTCGCATTCTCCAACGCCTCGATCAAAAACTCTACGAAAAGTATCTTAGCGAAACGAAGTAATTCGCCACAGATTAAGGCTGATAACGCGGATTCAGAACGATATTGTAGGTAAGAGCGTTCGTTTGCTATTTCTTTTGATCTGTCTCACCCTCGTTAATCTGCGGCTGGGTGGTGTTTCTGAGTTTTCAAGTGGTCGCTGCTGATCTGCTCCTGCCTATCCTGCCTGGCTAATGAAAACATTCATATCCACGCTCTTGGGATTGCCAAGCACCACAAAACGAATATTGCGCATATATTTCTGCGCGACTCGCTGAATGTCCGCCGGCGTCACGGCGTTTAGTTTTTCGAGGAAATCGATTGAATTGCGCCATCCACCTCCTATCAGTTCATACTGGGCCAACTCACCTGCCTGGGCCGCGTTTGTTTCCTGTCCTAAATAGTAGCTGGTCAAATACTGGGCTACGACAGCCTGAATATCCTCGGCGCTGACGGCCTCATGCTGTAGCCGCGCCATCTCATTAAGCATGAGGTGGACCGATTGATTGGCATCAACAGCCGTTACATAGATGCCGCCTATATTTGCAGCCTGGCTACGCAGAAAAGCATCCGGCGCATAGGAAAGGTTGCGTCTGACGCGAACCTCTTCGAAAACGCGATCGCGCAGCAGTGAACTGGCGACGCGCATGGCATAGATATCAGGGGAAGTCAGCGATGGCGCTGTAAACAGTCCTTGAACATAATTTGTCGGCAATTCTCGGGGCGTCACTTCAACCGTTGACTTATCAAACGACAACTCAGGCACCTGTTCCGGCTTGTAACTGCCCCGGGGCAATTTTCCAAAACTCGCCGCAACCAGGTCTTTAACCTCTGATGAATTCAGGTCGCCAACAATAACAAGCAACAATCTCGACGTTTCCATTATCTTATCGTGGTAGCGCCGCAGATCGTCCACAGTGAGTTTGCTGACAGTTTCCGCCGTGCCCTGGACGCGATTCATGTATGGATGGCCGGCATAGGCAACGCGCTCCTGGAGCCGTTGTAAATACGTATCCGGATCGTCCGTGTCATCGCGCAGTCCCACTACCATATGATCCTGGACCAGTGCGACGTCTTCCTTGGTAAACGAAGGCCGCAAGGCAACGTCCGTAAACATCCGCCATGACCGATCGAAATTCAGCCTCGTGCAACGGAGCGCTAGTGCGGAGTAGTCGTTGGTAATGTCCGAGCCTATAACAGTTCCCATGCGTGCAAGTTCGCTGCGCATGCGCTCACGCGGGAACGCTGTCGAAGCTTCAGTCGAGCTATCCAACATCAGCGCTTCGATACCGGCATTCTCCGCAGTGATATTCCTGGCTCCGCCTCGAATGAACAGGCCGGCGGCCACCGTCAAACTTCCCTCGCGCCGCTTCAATAGAACCTTTAGCCCATTTACCTCAAACTCGCTGACAAGCGCAGCTTGTTTCGCAACCACGCTCTGCACAGTCTGCTGATCTCGCGGGACAAGCTTGTCCTGCGTAGTAGAGCCAAAAGACTGCGCGGCACCAAACAATAACGAGGTAGCCAGCACGAAGGAGCTCATTAGCCGGGGAGCCAACCTGCCCAGGTGCGATCTCTTTCTGAGAGCAGCGGCATCACTGAGTTGGACCTCAGCTTCACGCTTACAAGTGATAGTTGTTTTCTTCATTGACCAATTAGCTCTTCCGGTTGAATTTTGGTTTTTGCCTGCGCTTCCGCCGACAGCAAGGCCAGGCCGACGTGCGGCTTTGCCTGAATATAGGTTGTGATGTAGCGACTGATGTCGGTTCTGGACGTGGCACGCAGTCTTCCCAGGTAACCTCGGAAGTACTCCAGCCCGGTGGAAGCCCACCAAAAGCTAAGTGTGTGTGTATAGTCGCTCAACTTTTCGCGTGAATAGAGATCGTCTGCTTCCAGCAGTCCTTTGGCGCTCTCGAGTTGTTCGTCCGTAAAGTAATCCTTGTCGTTGAAGTGGGACAGTTCGTTGTAGATAGCTTTGATTGCCGCGTGCGCCTTTTCCGGAGTGGTCTGGGCGATGATGGAGATCGGTCCAACATTGCGCTGGGTGTAATACCCAATGCCGATTGCCGTTACGAGGCCCGTATCAACGAGGTTGCGTTGAAAGCGCGAATTAGGCTGCGACAGGATGAACGAGAAAACATCGGCCGCGTAGGTGGCCGGATTATCCTTCCCGATTGAGGGACCATGCCAACCAATATTAATGATCACATTTTGCACGGCCTGCACGATCACCGCTCCTTCGCTCTTCGCCAGGGGTGGATGCTCGACGAGGGGAAACTCAACAAAGGGATCCTTCGCGCGACGCTGCCAATCGCCGTAGAACTCCTGCGCCATGCTGAAAACGTCTTCGGGGCTAACATCGCCGGTCAAGACCAGCGCGGAATTGTTAGGTACATAGTAACGCCCCTGAATCAATCGCATCATGGCCGTAGTTGCCGTTGATACAGTTTGTCGATCTCCCAATGGATTCTTTCGGCTCATGTATTTATAAAACAGCCGGTTGTTCATTTCCTTGTTCAGGAAGTAGAAGGGATTCGACTCGTTGCGATCCATTTCGCCGATTACGACTTCCCGTTCACGTGCAAACTCACCTTCATCAAAAAGCGGGTAGCGAGACGCGTCTTTCATGAATTGCATCGCGGTGCGTAAGTTTGGACTGGTGGTTGTGAAATAGTAGTCGACAACTTCTTCGCGCGTGGTGCCGTTATAGGCAATACCCATTTGCCCGATTCTACGCAGATATTCTTCCGCGTTGGCGATGGCGCGGTTGGCTTTGAAAAACATGTGCTCGTAGAGATGTGAGAGTCCGTTCAGCTCGGGAGGTTCTGTATAAGAACCATTCTTAACCGCCAACTCTATCGTGACGATAGGCACGGAATGATCTTCCAGAACGATCACTTCCAGACCATTCGGCAACACGCGGCTAACAAGCTTCGCCTCGGGCAACCGCGCCGGGGTAGCGGCCGATCCCCGTCCGCCCGTACCAAGCACCGACCGCTGTCCGGCCAGAGCGGCGGACGGCAACAGCAGAGAAAAGAGTAAGAAGATAACCAAAGGACTACGTTTCACTGAAAGCTCCATTTGTTTAGTTTTTGATAACAATTCGCGAGAAAGATCGCGAGCGCTTCGATGTCAAATGCACACTAATAGATGTCAGCCGGCATAAGATTCATCCTGCTCAATTTTTGACAGTACCCAATCAAACTCACCTGAGGTTATCTTGCCGCCGCAAAATTCACAAATTCCAGTGGCATTAACTCTGAGAGGCGAGCCGCAGTTTGGACAATTGAGGTCAGCCCGGGCAGGGCCAGGTGTGGCTTTCCGACTTCTGATGAATGTCCAGTATTCACTCCACTGTCGTTGATTACGATTTGATCCAGCGACAATCTTCCCGCCGCCGTCGACCGTATAATCAAGACCCTGCGCCCAGATACGTAGTGTAATGCCATGATAAAATGCGTCTTGCTGCAACTTTACCGGCTGGATGGCCGTGATCGAATAGCGTTCAATGATGTTGCGCAGCTTCTGGCGTTTGTATGCTTCAATCCAATACTGATGCATCTGGAAAAGATTGTCCGTCTCATGTGGGCGCGCTCTTTCCCAATTCAGTGTCGACCAGGCTGCTTGCAATTCATCAAAGATCAATCGCGCGCGCGCCTGGAATTGTCCCCAGGAGAAGTCGGGGTTGTTTTTTTCGAACTCTGCCCGAACCACAGGAAAGTTTAACTGCACAACACTCGGAAAATCGGTACCGATCTCCGGAACGTCGGATGTGAGAAGTGGCCCGCGAGCTTCACTTCCCAACAACGCAATGTTGCGTACATACCATTGGAATTCGCCACTATCGATCCTAGTGCCGCAGAATGCGCACGCCCCTACCGTATCTTTCTGCAGCGGAGCACCGCAGCGCGGGCAGTGCAACGCCGTAGCTTGGCCAGGCGGCGGCGAAAGGAGATCTCTTTTGCGCTCGAGTTCCCATCGCTCGCGAACGTAGTAAGACATTTCCGCGGGCGCGCCGCCATCTCGCTTTGTTACTTCAGTATAGTTCGTCTCAAAAACAAGGATGGCTCGCACGACCGGCGTTTCCAATCCGGCGATCTGGGCGACGTTCATCGACCCTATGATAATGCCTTTTACTTCCTGTATGCCTGGTGGGTTGCGTTGGAGCAGGGCTTTCCGCGCCGTGTCGCCGAGGTAAGGCGAAAATAGATCGAGGGCCGTGGCCCCGCGTCCCCGCGCCTCGTGTGCTTTTCCGTAAAGTGCATAACAGAAATCCGTGAAGACCATCTCTGAGAAGTTTGGATCGAATTTTCGGAGACGATCAAAGTCGCGAGCGACGATTTCAGAACTAGCGCCGGCTTCGACGCCTTGCTCAATTGTGTCGCTTGAAAGAGAGGAGAAAGCCTGCGGACTCGACGGCCGTCCTCTCCTGGCGAAGTAAAAGATGATTGTCCCTATGACAATCAGGTCGAGTGGAATCCCAATGATCGGATACTCGATTGTGAGATAGACCAACAGCCGCAGAGCTTGAAACACAATCCAAATAATTGCTCCACCTCCGCCTCCACCGCCGCCGTGACCCCCGCCACCATACGATTGGCCGCCGCCTACACGCGCCACAACATCGGCGGGCGCGAGGAGTAGTCCGCTGAGCGACGCAGCAAGAAGCGAAGCGCAGGAAACAAACTTAGCAGCGGGAGTCAGTTTCATTTAAGGTCAAACCATGGCATGTCGGGCAATTCATTTGGGTTTTCGCCCGTTGGCGGAAGGTGTGCAGCAAGCAGGTTGCCAAAACGCTGAAGCGCTTGAAGGAAATGCTCTGGCTCGGGTCTCTTTCCAGCTTCATGTAGTTCGGATAGCTCAAGATTCCATTCCTGTGCGGGTACTCTTTTCAAGACACCCCGATCCGCAATCAGCTCAAGCCTGCGCTCGAGTAAAGAAAGATAAATCAATACCCCCATCTCAGCATTTGTGTTGGCGATGCCTGCCTCGTAGAACATTGCCGCTGCGGCGATCCGCACTGCCTGGGAACGAAAACCGGCACGAGACAACAAGCGCCTTAGGAAGTTACTGCGCGAGGAGACAAAAGCGCCGAGGACAAAAAACACTACGACATCGATGGGGACCCAGAATTGGTGAAACGAAAATGGTGAGAAGAGCAGAAACAATAAAGCCGCGAAGGCGAGCAGCGTTCCAAACAGGTAGTCTGCATGAGCATAAGGTGCTGAGCGAGCACGAACAATGATCACCACCTCTGCATCTGTATTTCTCTCAAGTTCCTTTACGCATTCTGCTAGCGACTCGCGTGCAGCTTCGTCAAATCGGGCGTTGTTCATGGGGAGTTTTGGAATAGCTTATTGCGGGAAGGGAATCTTCAAGCGGGCATTATCTTGGCATGACTGATGGTTTGCGGCAAGGAAGCGAAAGAAGTCAGTGGTAAGTAGTCAGTGGTCCGTACATGGTCGAACTTTGAACTTTGTACTTTGCATGTCTGGATGAACGAGGTCCCTTTAAGAATGAACTCAAGTACAGAGCACAAAGCACAAAGTTCAGAGTTCAAAGTTCGAACAAGAACAAGCTTACCATAACGGATAACGGACCACTGACAATCTGACTATCACCGATTCCTCGCGACCATCATCAAAGATCGAGCCTTCTGTCGTAGAGCAGTCCGATATGCCGCAGCATCAGTGCCTGCGGCATTCGACAACCAAATAATTCTTGGCGTGCCGCTGGCGGTAGTTTCGCCAGTCAGAAGCATGGAGTAGGTACGTCGATCATTCGGCACAAACAGGATAAGTCGTCGTTGACCGCGGCTCTCTCGCGCATCCCTCCCACTGAAAAGCACTTCACCATAGCCATCCTCATCAGCGTCGACTACTTCGGAGGTCCAGGTAGCGCGACGAAATCCTTCGCCATCAAGTGGCCCCCTCGCGGTAACCCTATACTTGCCCCCGCGCTTCTCCAGAACAAAAAAGTGAGTAGTTCCGCTCTTGCGTCCGTCGTGAACCGCCACGATGGCTGGCCCGGAATCAGTATCGACCACCTGTAGCACGCTTACAGGCCCGTGAGAAAAAATAGCCGCGATCCTTCGCGCTTGCTCAATAGAAAGTCGCTCGGAAGGTCTGGGCTTCTTGTCAACGGTTATATCAGCGGTTGCATCAGCGGCCGCTGTCGTTGCGGGTTCACTATGGAACGAAGCTGGCGTCATCTTCACTGTTGCACTTTTAATTGAGGGAAGCGATGAAGTTTCACTTCGCAGTTCTGACGCGCTCTCACCCGTATAACCCCACGCCAGCAATGCCCCAAACATCACCACCAAAACCAGCGGCGCCCCTACGCGGAAGAAAACACTGCGGCCATGGTTGACTGCTGCTGCCACTGTAGAAGAAAGTGGCTCGATCTCGGAATAGATTCGTTCAGATTGTACCAGGCTGCGCTCGAGCAGGGCTTTTGCTTCAGCTGCCGTCCGAGGTCGATCCTCAGGACGCTTCGCAAGCAAAGCATGGATTGTTACTGCAAGCGATCTCGGAATGTCCTCGCGCAACTTTGTCAGTGGTGGCGGAGGAGCCGTTGCTTGTTTGACCAACAAGGCGGAAGGCAATGGATCAATGAATGGCGGACGGCCTGCAAGCATCTCATATAATAAGACGCCAAGACTATATAGATCGCTCCGTGCCCCGACTCTTTGTCCCAGGCATTGTTCCGGCGACATGTAGCGCGGCGTGCCCACCAACTGACCCGAACCCGTGCTGGCATGAGTCGCCGTAGACTCCGCGGAAGACGCAAGCACCTTGGCAACCCCAAAATCCAGAACACAGACGCCACGTTCGCTCAGCATGATGTTTGACGGCTTCAAGTCGCGATGGATAATTCCGATGCGATGCGCTTCTTCCAGGACATCGCAGATCTGCGTGGCAATTCGCCATCGTTCTCGCCTCGCGCAAGAAACGATCAGCAACGTCGCTGTCGCCGGCAAACTCCGACTTGATGATTTTCACCGCGACCGGACGCTCGAGTCCCAGGTGAGTAGCGCGATAGACAGTTCCCATCCCGCCGGTGCCGATTTCACGCTCTATCCGGAACCTGCCGGCTATAAATTGGGGGACATCCATATCTGACCTTCTTTCGGGTTAAAAGGTCGCTCGGAGCGCATGCACCGGTGCGAGGAGAAACGTGCGCTCGTGCGGCGTCGTCCAAATGGGCTGTGTTTTCTTGCTTTGGGGGAGAATCGCCGGATTATCCGGCTCGACGGCCCTTTAGTTTAGCACCTTTAGAAGGTTATAGAGAACATCTCCCAGTCGAAACCAGCGGCCCATCTTAAAAATTCTTTTGTCGCTTTAAGGCGCAGTAAGCTCCCGAGATCCTTTGTCGCGGCAGCATAGGTTGAGTATTCCGTCGCAATCAGTACTTGAGTGGACGATTGTCGCCATCGAATCCACTCACGTTTGGAATCCAGAATGTTTGCGCGTCTACCTCGACACTTCGTAATCCGTTTTTCGGCAAGTCCTTCTCTTTCAGGCCCAGAAACGTAAAGTGTGGTAAATCACTAAGCACGGTTTGAAACCAGCCATGCTTCGCCATTATTTCGCGCACGCGCGGGTTTTCAAACTCGTTTACGTCGAATGCCAACATCGCAATGTGCTGGGACGTACCCGGCGCAGCAATCGAATACAGAATCGACTTTGACAGATCCTTGCTGAAATAAACTCCACTCTTTTCAAGTTCCAAAACCTCGGCAATCTGCTCGTGAAGAGGCAAGCTCCGCAGGCGCGCGACCTGCTCGACGTTGAGCCGGCCTTGCGCAAGCCAATAGTCGAGCGCCGGAAAAAAGCGCGAGTTCCACAAGCGGACACTGTCGTCGTAGTTGCGCCTGGCTGCTTCAGCTCCATCTCGAGGGGTGATGTCCAACGCCTCCTTTTGCGCTTCTTCGCGGGCTTTCGCTAACTCCTTAAGTGCCGCCGGTTGAAGCTCAACTTCATCATCGCCAATCAACAGGCTCGCAAAACCCACGTCTTCCTGAAACCTGGTGACCTGTGCCTCGTTGGTAAATATGCAGACCGGTGGCGGCGTGACTTTTTTGTTCGCTAGAAACATCGCCCCATAATCTTCCAGAATGCGACGGGCCACAGCATCCGACGGTGTACAGATTGCGTCGACTCTTGTCTTCCGTTTCTTGAGTGCTTTTGCGAGCGCTTCATAAAAGGGGGCAGGTTCTGTGTTGTTTTTCGAATCCGTCAATGTAATCGCGATCATGTGCTTTGCTGAAGTGGCCTCATGTGTTCGCACGGAAACTGGACTGGCTAATGATGCACATACAAATAGAAAAACCATTCCCGCCAGTTTAAGATTTGCCTGAATTAATTGAGGGCTGATCAGTCTGGTTGTTTTGACGCGTCGACGCTTTCCTTTTTTTCTGAGAACCCGTGGATCGGAAAACATGAAAAGAGATTAGCAAACTTCAATATCCGGGCGATAATATTGCCGCCGCTCATAACGGTCAACAGAAGTGCGGCAATTGCGAATGCTGAGTCCGTGATAAAACCGACCTTAATCCGCTCCTCTCTAAAGGAGCGAACCGGCTCGCGGCCATGTCAGTATACTGCAGCATTGGAGCGCAGGGAGTCTTGTGAAAATGAAGAAAGCAGATTTATTCACAGAATTGATTGCCACCTACCGAACACATGGTTGGCGGCTGCAGAGTGCGCTCATGCAACCGCAGACTCGGGCCGAGATGGGTTCAGACGCAACCGCTCTGCTGGGCTCAGTCCCGATCAAGCAAGCGACTCTTGATGCACTTTGGTTCTCGCGTCCTTCGCACAACGGACGGGAGGCTTGGGAGTTGCGGTTGATGACAGAAACTCAGTATGCCCTTTTTGAAACTTTTGAAGCAGACGAGGCAGAAGAGCAACGTGCCGAGGTAAGGCTGGAAATGGAAGCGCGCTTGCGAGACTACGTGTCGCGAGATTGAGTCGGTTGTTTTCGGTTCGCGCGAGCGGATTCCTTTGCCACCCCGGGTCATTGCCTGCCGATCTTCACCGGGATCTCCAAACGCTGATCGCCGCGCATTATCGCAAGCTTCACGGTGCTATAAGGCAAAGCCCGCTGGACCCGAGCCTTGAATTCTTCAGGAGTGCGAATGGGAACACCGTCAAACTCTATAACGATGTCACCTTGTTTAATACCTGCCAGATCAGCTGGACGGCTTTGCAAAATACTATTCAACTTCACGCCAAAGAGTTTGGTGCCTGCGACAGGTACGCGCTCCGCTTCGCCATCGTCGTAGCCAAACTGTCCTCTACCTTCCGGGCGGCTGCGAAAAGCTCTCATCAAGCGGTCGAATTCATCTCTGGATACCGTCGTAAGTTTCGTAGTTTTCGTCTCGCCATCCCTTATGAAAACCACATCCACTGTTTTCCCGACAGGCGTCCGGCCTAACAAGTCCATCATATCGTCATCACTTTTAATCGTCTGGCCATCGAAGGAGGTAATGACGTCGCCGCCGACCAGCCCGGCCTTGTCTGCCGGTGTCCCGGGGGCTTCCACATAGTCGAAAACCACTCCACCATCGATCGTGTCAAACGAATTAACGCCAACGTATGAACGTGGTAGAAGTGGGGTGGTAAACTTGATATTGGTGGCACGATGCCGGAGCGGGGTGACTACAGCTGTGAAGGCGGCGGCAGCAAGGAAAAACACGAGCAATCCTACAAACATCCAGGTCATGCCACTCATCCGTCGCCGGCATTTTTTCCCCTTTACTTGGACTCCCGTAACGCCCGGAACTATTCCAGGTTGACCGTTCTGAAAACGAACTGTTTCAGTGTATTCAGCTAATCCTTCTCCAAGTCGAAACCCACAATTGCGACAGAAGCGCAGTTCACTGGGCATCGCCGAGTGACAATTTGAACAAGATCTGACATTCGGGGCCGAACTCGTTGGGAGCGGCAGTTCAGGATTCTGTGACATAGCAAAACCACCAATCTTGGTATTTGGGGAAGAATACACGACATTGGTTATACGCCAAATGGCTAATTGCAGTTGCATCGAGGTGAGTGCCGTGGTCTTCAGAGCAGCGACTCTATACCCTGCCTCTTTGAAATCTTGCTGGAAGGCGAGGATGGCACGATGAATGCTTGTTCCTTAACGTCTCAACATAGACGACGAAATAGACGGCGAAACGATCATCGACCAATGGACTTCTCGCCGACTGAAGTGCAATATTTCGATATAGCTTCTTTTCGAAGGTTTTGATCGCGCCGGGAAGGTGCAAGGAGTGATTCTGTGGAAGTTAGTAAGGCACTGGCGGCGCTCCAGCCGCTGTACGGCAAGGACAACGTAGAGATCATAACAATTGACGGGTACCATGTGCGTGGCACCGTGCGAAGTATGAAGACCTCTCAGGCTCTGAATGCCCCAAGCCTGAAAATCGAGTGTGCAAACGGCGAAATAATCAAGATACCGTTTCCTTCAATCGCTGAGATCAAGGACCATAATCAGTAGCGTGCGTTAGTTTCAACTGGAAATTCAGCCTTTCCATCCAAATCTATTTGGGTCATTTCGGAAAACTGTACGTCGGAAACCCCTCCCTTAGAACGTACATTGCCAACACTCAGCCATGAGTATCACCTCTCCCCTGGCGTTGATTCCATACTTGAGATTCCGCAGCCACGGTGCCCATTTTTGTCTGATTCGCCGTCTACCCGGCCAGAGGTGTTACACTCTAACGTCTCCTCGAAGGGAGCTCCGATTATTTTTCCATTTCGCCGTTCCAGCCTTCTTCGCGTATAGTACGCCGTTCTGAATGGTAACGATTCGAGGGTATTCAGAGAGGTTTTAGCATTGTCACGGATGATCGAAGATTTTGGAGGCCGCATCGCTACCGTATGGTCGGAGCTTCGCCCGGCAACCCGCGGGTTGGTTGAACGTGCGCTACAGGCCGCAACGAGCGGAGCGTTGTCGACTCGCAACTTCCAATACGACGCTCGCGCGGATCTGGAATTAAGCCGGTTCCTGACCGTGCTCGATGATCGTGCCACGGAAAAAAGTGATGCGCTGGACGCCGAAAAGGTGAGCAGCTTGCGTTCTGTAGCTGACACATGCGCTGCCGTCCTGCAAGACAAGACGGAATCAGCGGAGGTTTTTGCTCAACTGGTCCGCCGCGCCGAACTGCAACGTGACTACAAACGCATCGATGTCCTGGCCGACGCGTTGAGTTCCCGGTTTCCACCGAGCGAGATATGTGAGCTGGCTAGATCGGAAGATGTGATCGTGCGCGAGTTGGCCAATGAGGCACTTGCTAGATTTCCCGTCTCGGTGTTGGCTAGCCTGCTGAGTGATCCGGTTGATTCAGAAATTGCGCGAGGCGCCCTGCGTCGGCAAGTAATTGAATACGGGTCGGAAGAAGCCCGCCAACTCGTGCTTGTGCTGGATCAGGCAGATGAGCTCTGAAGATTCCTGCGATTATCGATTACCAATCTCATGCAGCCGCTTGACGACCTGGTCGATAAGCCAATTCGGTGTCGAAGCGCCGGCAGTCACACCGACGCGTTGTACCTGATCGAGGTCTGCAGGATTGATCTCGGCGGGTGTTTCAATTAGATAGCTCTTCACACACTGTTCCTGACAAACCGCCAGGAGCTTTACACTGTTTGATGAGTGGCGTCCGCCAATAACGTAGAAGGCGTCTACCTCACCGGCAAGGGCGCGTGCAGCATCCTGACGGTCGCGAGTTGCCGAGCAAATTGTGTTAACCACCTGTGGCGTGGTATCGGCCTTTTCTCGGACGGCTTTGGCCACCTCCAGAAATGTTTGCAGCTTGATCGTGGTTTGCGAAACCACCAGAGGCGATCGCAAGTGAGGAAGTAAAGCTACTTCGGCCGCGTCCCGCACGACATAGGTATTGTTTGGAGCGTAACCCACCACTCCAATCATTTCTGGGTGATCGGGATTACCGGCAACAACGACGTCACGTCCCTGGCTGGCAGCTCGCTCGGCGAGATGCTGCACCCTCGTAACAAAAGGGCAGGTGGCGTCGATTACTTTGGCCGCTCGTTCTTCTAACTCACGCTGCACCTCGGGAGTCACTCCATGCGCTCGAATAACGGCAATCGTGTCAGCATCGGCTTGTTCGGGGGAATCGATAGTGGAAACCCCTTCCGCCCCAAGCCGCTCCATTTCCTGAGCGTTGTGAATCAATGGTCCCAGCGAGCGGATGGGGCGCACGCCTTCATCCACTGCTTCCTCGACCATTTCGACCGCTCGTTCGACGCCGAAACAGAATCCGTACTCATCTGCTAGTAAGACTTCCATAGTTGAAGTGCCTTGCTCCGGCTAGTCGCTATGCGGCCGATGCAGGAGGCGTTTGAGTTGAGGAGTGCTGTTTGCACTTCTCCCTCCATTCTTCCCGCAGTTTGTCGCCACCGGCAACACGATCGTTAACCCAATCAATATCCCAATCAATTACACTGCGGCAGTTAGTCAAAAACGCTTTTTTTAGATCGCCTAAAGCGTGAGCAACGTCCTTGGGCAGAATGGCATACGAAATGTCGCCGAGGTGCCGTAGACGGTCGCATATTGCCTCGGCCGCACAATGAACCGACTCTCGAGCTTCTTCCATAATAAACCTCCAATAAAACGCACGAATTACCAACGAGGCGTGCGACGGTTTGATTCTAACACTATCTGCTTTACGCCCGCACGGCTGCGCCGGTTCCCCAATTGACAGGGAGCCGTGTTCTGGCCAGCTGATCTGGTCCACCAAGAGAAAAGCGCCGCCTTAACTGTAAGGCGGCGCCCTGCATAAGTCTGGCCTATACGTCTTAATGAGCCTTTGACTCCAGGATAATCTCGCGCGCCAGCCTGCCACCCATGACTTCGCGAATTTCGGAACGGTCTTTATAGCCCTGCATCTGCTTTTCGTCGTTGCCGACGACTTTTTGGGTGACGGCGTCGGCCTTATCTTCACCAGCCTCCATCGTTGCCAAATCCTTATACTCGGTCATGAGCATGAGGTTAAACTCACCCGGAGTGTGGCCCTCAACTGACAGAACCCTGTAGGAAAGAATCAGACCTTCCTTTTTTTGGGCTTCCTGTTCTGCCTTCCACCCGCCGGAAAGGTAATTCATATAGGCTGTATCCATTCCCGGCTTAATACGAATGAACGAGATGCTCCAGACGGAGCCGTTGTGGTAAGGACGATTGACCTGCGCAAAAACGGAAGCACCGACGATCAAAAGCACGACAATGAGCACACCCAGGGTAGCACGTTTCGATTTCATGTTTTAGCTCCTTCTCCGTACGGGGGGTTAGGCGGATCTGGGCAGCGAGGTACGGGGGTGACTCGCCGTCAATGCCTTGATTGCAGCAGATTTGCTGCACGAGCTTTAATGGAAATACGCTTAGCGGACGCAATCTACGGAGAATTAAGCAAGATGTCAACAAGATAGCTCGGTAGTATATTAATTTTGGGCGGTGACCTCGAGCCACTCAACTGCTCACCTTCGCTGGTTATTTTCGGCACTGAGAAGTGTAGAAGGTGAGCAATTCTTTGTTAGCAGCCCACTTGATCTAGTGCCCCCAGCATCAGATGTGTCTCAAGCAGCTTGGAGCTGTTGAACGAAAAGAAGGCAGAACACGCTAAGCTCCTAGGCCGCCAGGATTGCGGACATCAGATTAGGCTTTGTGGTCGCAAGTCGCTACCGGGGATAACCTTGATATTGCTTTTGACCTTTTTTCGCTTCACTATCTTGTCCGAGTCGTGCGCTAGGCATATTATGCCTTCCGAGTTTTCACTGCATTGAACCGCAACCCCCTCGGACGCTGCCTCGACTGCGCGTCTAGTGAAAGGGTATCTTCATCATCCCAACGTCGGCAGTCGTCAGCAAGAAAATCAAAAACTATAAGGAGCAAAACCTCGATGCTGGCACGAAGGCTTAATAAGTTTTTTGTCGCGAATGCTGCCACGATTCTTATCGCTGGGACATTGCTTTACGCACAGCAGAAAAGACGCTTGGATGTGCCTTTTGTTCCCACACCACAAAGAGTGGTCGATGAAATGCTTAAACTTGCCGCAGTCACTAAAGGTGACATTGTCTATGACCTTGGTAGCGGGGATGGCCGTATCGTTATCACCGCCGCAAAGAAGTACGGCGCGCATGGCGTTGGCGTCGACATAAATCCCCAAAGGATAAAGGAAGCGAACGAGAATGCGTGCAGGCTGGCGTCGCAGACCACGTGAAATTTGTCGAGCAAGATCTCTTTCAAACCGATCTTAAGGAAGCCACCGTTGTCACGCTCTACCTGCTACCAACAATCAACTTAAGACTTCGGCCAAAACTTTGGAGGGAACTCAAACCCGGCACGCGAGTTGTGTCGAATAGTTTTGACATGGGCGACTGGAAGCCCGAGAAAACGGTGGCGATGGACGGACTCACGATCTACTACTGGGTAATTTCCAAAGACGACGCTGCCAAACCCTAATGCGAAACGTAGCTTTATCTTTAACTATTCGGTGAATACCAAGCCTGCGGGGATGGCTGAATTGGCGAAGAAATCTACTTTTTGAGATCATTCCCAGTTGCCTGATGCGGCTGCGCACATCTTGGTCTGGGAAATGGGCAATTGAATGTGCAACTACGGATGGGTGTTGATTACGAACGTTGCTTGGAGCACACGCTTGTTTGATGAAGTCGCCGATACGGCTAAAAGTAAGACCTATTTCCGAAGAACATCGGCGTAACTGATTGTAAGAAGCAAGACTGCCGCTCCGTAGTCTTTAAGCGGCGAACGATCACGGCACGGTCGTTCCCACGGAAAAGACGAGAGAAAGAAGCAGTGCAAACCGATTTGCAATTGTTTGTTGCGTCAGTTTGAAAAACAAACACTAACCACGAAACCACACGAGAATGCACGATGGGACGTATTCCAAGTTATTTCGTCTGATTTCGTGATTCGCTTTATTGCTTCTATTGCTGTCCGCGTCCTACATATTTAGCGCGAGACATCCCTTTCGGTAGCCACTGACAAGCTGTGGGTCGGAGTTCAATCTCTTGGCGGCGAATCGTGCACCAAGCGCAATCTAGGCGTAAGATTCGAAGTAAAAAAGGCGACCAATGCCGAACGCTTCCGCAGGATCTGGCGCTCTTTCCTAAAATTGACATCCATTCTTGAGACACCTTGCAGACGTGCAGGAAGTACACGAGTTAACTCTACAACACGACCCAGCGGCTTCGATGCATTGGTAGCAACCGCAGTTTGGGCAGTAATAACAGTTTTGATCTTGGCACTGAGGCTCCGTGCGGAAACCCGCCGCGACGTGATGACGAGAGCTCGCGGTTGACGCTGGGCATCCTGAATTCCGGGCGTTCTCCCAAGTGGGTTTGCCATCCTTAAAGATTCGGTTTATTTCCCACATTGAACCGTCTTCGTACGTGATGCTGCCAACGGCAATCTCGATAACATAGTTCCCGGTTAGCTCGGCACCTTTCAACAAAGGTTGATATATCTTGGCGAAGGTGACCGCTGGGTATTCAAGCCTAAAAGTTCCATCCGCCGGTATATCTGCATTAATAGGCGCAGTTTCGCCACGTGACAGCAGGGTGTTTTGTTGCTTCTCTAGTAAGTACCACTGCAACTTTACTGACATAACCCTTCGCGAGGTAATGTTTCGTAAAAGAAACTTTTCCGCTGTAAGACCCTTTCTCGCATCGGTTGTTGTGCTTGTGACATCAACCGGGACTGAGTCCCAGCCTTCGCCGGTGTACGGACGTATCGATAGGGACCACTTACCAAGCGGGATGCCGGTGACGGGATCCAGGGTTTGCACTCGCGATGACATTGCAATTGTTGTTGCCGCCATGAAGATCACAGCTAAGGCAGCCAAATTCTTGAATGTGAGTCTCATGGATGGTCTTTCTCCTATGATTTTAGCTATCCGGAAAGGGGCGGTAAGGGGGCGTGCGAGTTGACACGAACTATAATCCCATGTGCATAAGGCGTCAAGAAAGGTCTGCATTTCAAGAGCGGTGATCCAATCTCATGCTTCCGGCTTAGATTCGCTGCTTGCTCACTGGGCGGGAAGCCCCTTTCTGGCAATTCCATCCATCACATCACAGAACCGGTCCAACTCGCTGAGCGTGGTAAAGACGTTTGGCGTAATGCGAATCCCCTGAAACTCTTCGTGAACGATAGGAGTCGCGAAGATAAGGTGTTTGTTGAAAAGATAGCTGCCCACCGCCGAAGGGTTAGTCCCTTCAATATGCACGTTGGCAATGGCACAGGATTGAGAGGGGTCAAACGAGGTATTGAAGCGGATCTTTGGGACGTTTTTAAGCCGGTTCATCCAGTAGCGCGAAAGATACCTGAGCCGCGCTTCCTTGCGTTTGCCGCCGATGCCGTTGTGGAAGAGCATTGCCTCTCCGATCGCGAGCTTCGGTGCCGCGGAATGTGTGCCGATCTCTTCAAACTTGCGAATGTCCGCAGCCTGTTTTGACTCGGCGGCCATCAGCGGCCACAGCTTTTCAATTTTGTCGCGCTTCACGTAAAGCATTCCTGTTCCCTTCGGCGCGTAGAGCCACTTATGCAAGCTGGTCCCAAAGTAATCGCAACCGAGGTCCTTCTGTTTGAATTCAAACTGGGCGAATGAATGAGCGCCGTCAACAATCGTCTCAATTCCTTTCGCACGCGCCATTTCGCAAACCGCTTTTACCGGAGTGATCTGACCAGTAAGGTTGATCTGATGGGAGATAAGAATGAGTTTAGTGCGATTGGTGATGCCTTTTTCGAACAGGCTGGTGATGTCGTTTAGATTCCTTGGTGGCACTGGAATCTGAATAAGCTTGAGCACCAGTCCTTCGCGCTTTTCTCGCTGGCGCAACGATGTCAACATTCGCGGATAGTCTTGTGTGGTTGTCAGAATCTCGTCTCCAGGCTTCAAGTCCATCCCCGTCAGGAGAATCTCCAACGACTCCGAAGCGTTGCGAGTGATCGCAATCTCTTCACGATCACAACCAAACATTTCAGACAAACCCGTCCGAATTGTTTCCGACTGTGGTTCCAGTATTTGCCACATCGTGTACGCAGTAGCGTCTTCCTGTTGCCAGATATAGCGCACCAGGGCCTCAGTTACGATCCGCGGGCTGGGAGAAACGCCGCCGTTGTTCAGATTGATGATGCCTCGCGTGACGGTGAAGGCGTTTTGAATAACGGACCAGTAATCGTCATCCATCGCAGCTTGTTGGGGAGTGAGGTGTGCTACCGAGTTGGTGGCTGCTTCAACTTGTTTTAGGAGCGAAGCGATAGTTGACGAGGAGAGCGCTGCCAGGCCGAGACCTTTCCCTGCGAGAGACATAAAATCACGACGAGAAGTTTCAGGATTCATTTCGATGTGTCCTTAAGCCACAGTTGCTTCGAGAGTGAAAGCGATGCTTCTTTACCTGGACCGCAGGCGTCTCGCCCGCAAAGGCGAGGCACAGCCTTGAATGGTATGCCGGTTTCGAAGTAGTAAGCTTCGTAATCAGAGTAAGCAGCAAAAGAACTGGTCGCGCCTGACGGCGCTCTGGGGCGAGCCGCCTGATGGTCCCAGCGAAGAGCTTGAACGTTTTGGTCAAGGCGAGCCTCGGGATGAACCTTCTACCGAGCTGCTTCAAAAACAATCTCCCCGCCAATCACCGTCATCAGGCACCTCGTCTTCAGAATCTCGAGTTCAGGGATCGTCATGATATCCGCCGAGAGCACTGTCAAATCGGCGAGTTTGCCAACCTCAATTGAGCCGCGAAGTTTCTCCTCAAATGCCGCGTAAGCCGGCCAGATAGTAAACATCTTCAACGCCTGCGCACGCGTGACCGCTTCTTCAGGATGCCAGCCTTCGGTGGAGAAGCCCTTCTGATCCTTGCGCGCAACGGCCGCGTAGAACTCGATCATCGGTTCGCCGCGTTCTACGGGCGCGTCAGATCCGCCCGGAACCACAACGCCTGACTTGATAAAACTCTGCCAGGCGTAGGCTCCGGCAAGCCGACTCATTCCCAAACGACTGGGCGCGAAGAAAAGATCACCAATCGCGTGAGAAGGTTGCATCGAGGGAATTATTCCCAACTTCGCAAAACGTGGAATGTCGACAGGATTGACTATCTGAGCGTGCTCTACCCGCCAACGGGGATCACGAATTTTTCTTTCACCAGGCGGTACAGCTTTTAACGCCGTTTCGTATTCATCGAGAATAAAACGATTCGCGCGATCGCCAATTGCGTGAGTTTCAACCTGAATACCCTGGCGCAATGCCGCAATCAACATCGGCCGCAACTCTTGGGCTTTCACGGTAAGAAAGCCGGAAGTATCGGACGCATCCGAGTAAGGCTCGAGCAGTGCAGCGCCACGAGAACCCAAAGCACCGTCTGACACCACCTTGATCGTTCTGACGTTGAATCTGTTTTGGAAAGCGCCGATGATAGGACCTTCCTTCAGCAAGCGATTCGCGTTGATTCCCGGCCCATAGACGGCCTTGTAGATGCGCAATTTGATCGTTCCCGCGCCATAAAGTTTCTTGTAGAGTTCGACGTCGGCGTAGCTGCCTCCGGCATCCTGAATTTGAGTCCAGCCAAGTTCAATGTCTCGCTTCACACCCTGAACGATCGCGCGCTCCTCATCTGCACTTGAAGTGGCTGGAACGCGTCGACGCACGAGACTCTGAGCGGCATCGAGCAACATCCCATTGGGCTCGCCAGTTTGCTTATCCTTCGAAATCTCACCGCCGAAAGGACTGGGTGTATTCTTATCGATGCCGGCGATCTTGAGCGCGGCGCTATTCACCACTGCGCCGTGTCCGTCAGCCCGGCCAAGAATGAGTGGGTTGTCTGGCGCCACGCTGTCGAGGTCTTGCCGCGTCGGAAACACCGGAGGCTGCCAGTGCGTTTCAATCCAGCCCCGTCCCGTCACCCACTCTCCGGGTTTGGCCTGCGCCACTCGCGCCTTAACCTTGGCGAGAAAATCCTGAAGGCTGGTTGTGCCTTCCAGATTAAGCGTCATCTCGCGAAAGCCCACGCCGGAAAGATGATGATGCGCGTCGGTCATGCCCGGAAACACTGTGTTGCCGTGCAGATCCACTACTCGTGTGCTTTTGCCAATATACTTTTGCGCCTCGCCACTCGATCCCACATACACAATACGGTCACCCTTAACGGCAATTGCCTGAGCCCTTGGTGCGCTTTCATTAGCCGTGTAGATGTTTCCGTTTTCGAAGACAACATCAGCATAATCAACCCGAGACCCGGTCGAGGCTGGACTGAGCAGCAAAGCGCTCAAGATTATTAGCAGGAATCTCATATTTTCCTCATTAACTTATTAGTAAGGTGAAACTCGGTGGCAAGCAGCGATGTTTATATCACAGAGTTATTCTAGCCAATAACGTTGGCGCTTTTCAGGAATTGTCCGAGTTCGGATCTCGAAGGCAGCCCAGTCCGCCCACCCAACGCACTACACTTTAGCGCTGCCACTCCGTGTCCAAGTCTTAGACTGGCCTCAATGTTTGCGCTGCTCAGGCATCCGTAGAGAAAGCCACCGTGGAATGCGTCGCCCGCTCCTGTTGTATCGCGGCAGCCGCCTGGAACTTCGAAAGCAAACGATTCAATAAACTGTCCTTCGCAATAAACGACAGCGCCGGAAGCTCCTTTGGTCATGCCAACCAGGAAGCAGCCGTAACGAGCTTTTAACTCGACAAGGGATGTGCGCTCGTCGCTGATGCCCGTAAGTCTGTGAGGAAACTCTTTTGAAGTTATTAAGAGATCGATCAGTGGAAGCAGTTCAGGCAGACCCCCATAGACGTTGTCGATGTCTGCCGAAACGATCGCACCCGCTGCTTTCGCAGCCCGAGCCATGCGTGTGCATGCCGGCGGATCGTGAGCATCCAGATGAAGTACTTTCGCGCGAGTGGCTAGTTCTGTAGGTACTTCCTCAGGTTGGTAAGCCAGCTTTTCATCGCGATCCCAGACGATGGTACGTTCGCCGTTGCGCGCATCGACAAGGATGAAGGCGATCTGGTTTCGTGCGCCCTCGACGACTTCTGCAAACTCGAGGTCAACACCTTCTTCCTTGAGCGCCAAAAATCCAAACTGACCTTCCGCATCCGAACCGAAACGGCCTGAGTAAGCAGTTTTCAACCCCAGCCGCTGCAGCGCGACCATTGCCGTCGCGGTTTGCCCGCCGGCAGACTGTTTGTGTTCCAGAAGACGCGTCTTCGTATCGAAGGCTGGATATTCGGGCACTACCACCAGATGATCGACCGCATTCAGACCAAAGCCAACTACGTCAAATGGCTTGTTGCCGGGTACTGTAAAGGGAAACAGCATGGGCAGTTGTCTAATTGACCTCTTTATCCTTAGGCAAACTTTATCCTTGGGCAAACCCACCCGCTTCCGCGGGTATGGCACTCACTTGTGAGGCTATGTGGCTGTCGTTACTCTTCTGAGCTAGAATGCTCCAGCAAATCCCTGTCATTTATAACATCTCAACGTTGTGCCTTTAGAAGAAAAACTCAAAGAGATTCCGTCTTCACCGGGCGTCTACCTCCACAAGGACGCGGCGGGCAAAGTGATCTATGTTGGCAAAGCCAAAAACCTGCGCAGTCGAGTGCGCTCCTATTTTCAACCACGACCTTTCGACCGCAAGACCGATGCCCTAGTGAGACAAATCACCGACCTGGAATTCATTGTTACTGATAACGAGGTCGAGGCGCTCATATTAGAAGCAAGTCTCGTCAAGCAACACAAGCCGCGCTACAACATCAAGCTGCAAGATGACAAGTCGTATCCACACTTGAAGCTCACTGTCAATGAGCCCTTCCCGAAGGTGGTTATCACTCGCAGAATCCAACGCGATGGAGCGCTCTACTTTGGTCCCTTTTTGCCGGCCAGCCTGGCCCGCAAAACAATCGATTTAATCAATCGAACGTTTCAACTGCGCACTTGTGATATCGAGATCGACGGTAAAGCACCGCGTCCTTGTCTCGAGTATCACATCAAGCGCTGCCTTGGACCATGCGTCAAGGGTCTCTGTACACCGGAACAGTATCAGGAAGCGGTTCGCGATGTGCGTCTCTTGCTGGAGGGAAAGAATAAAGAACTGGCGGACACGCTTGAAGGACGCATGGCCCAGGCGTCTGACGAGACATGCTATGAGCTTGCAGCAAAATATCGAGACCTGAGAAAGACAGTGATCAAGCTCTCTGAACAGCAGAAGATGGCGACCACTTCTGATAGCGACGTTGTGAATTCTTTTGGGAAGACCTGACCGAGGATCGATTTGAGCCCGCTGTCTTTTTAAGCGAAGTGCTGGCGCAATATTACACCTTGGATTATGTGCCGCGAGAGATCTACGTGCCTGTGGATTTCGAAGACCGCGGACTTCTGGAGAAAGCGCTGACTCTGCGTAAGGGACGACGCGTAAGGATCCTGGATCCGCAGCGCGGTGAGAAGCGCGACATGATCGATCTGGTCGACAAGAACGCGAAGTTGGCCTTCGAACAAAGATTTCGCGTGCTTAAACCAGACATGAAACTCGTGCTCGAGGAGCTCCAGGAGACACTCGAGTTGCCTCACTTTCCCGGACGCATTGAATCGTTCGACATTTCGCATATTCAGGGCGCTGAGAACGTGGCCGGCATGGTTGTTTGCGATAACGGGAAGATGAACCGGTCCGAGTATCGAAAATTTCGAATCAAGAGCGTCGAGGGAGCGAATGATGTTGCCTCAATGCGTGAAGTGGTCCTCCGACGTTATCGCAGATTGCTTGACGAGGGAAAGCCGCTACCAGATCTGATCATGATCGACGGCGGCAAGGGCCAGCTGAACGCAGCCGCCGAGGCAATGCACGAACTGGATCTCGAAGCTGTGCCAATGGTCGGCATTGTCAAGCCGCCATTGCGGCACAACGATGTCGCTTATCTTCTTGTGAAAGGGCGGGAACATGAGCCTATTTATCTCGACTCTCACTCACTCATTCTGCGCCTGTTGCAGATGATTCGCGACGAAACCCATCGCTATGCCGTTACTTATCATCGCAAGCGACGCGAGCTGCGCGATTTCACTTCCGAGCTCACCGCCATCCCAGGCGTAGGAGAAAAACGCAAAGGAAGATTGCTGCGACATTTCGGGTCTATCCAGCGCGTGGCACAAGCGAGTGTTTCTGAGTTGGCTCCCTTCGTTGGTGGAAAGACCGCGCAGGAGATAGCCGAGCATTTTGCGCGACAGCGAGCACTTTCGGAAACCCCTACGCAGTAGCCAGCCGAAGCTTTCCACCAGGTCAAATTGAGTTATCACGGGCGGCACACAAAACCTTGACGATCGCGTCGACCGCTAGCAAAATACGCACGACAAGTCATCACCCAAAACACCCTGTCCTTCGTTCACGACTCGGCTTCATTTTAAAAGTTGTCCGTTCTGAAAGGAGAGTGTCTTATGGCAAGTAAAGCCAGCATCGGCGGTCATCCGCTACATCCGATTCTTATTCCCTTTCCCATCGCTTTATGGTCCACCTCGTTCGCAGTTGATGTGCTTTTTTATTTTCAGCGCAATTCGAGTTGGCTGCTGATCTCAAAGTTTCTGATCGCAGCCGGATGTCTCGGTGCTATTGCGGCCGCGGTACCGGGTATTATCGACTGGCTGACGATCAAAGATCGGCAAGTAAAGAAAGTGGCAGACTGGCATGCGCGCTGCAATATTATCGCGCTGGTTGTTTTCGCTGTCAGTCTTTACTTCCGCATGCAGCTGGGAGGACACTGGGTAGGAAACCGTTTGACGATCCCCTTCCTCCTTTCCTTCCTCGGAGTGATCCTGATTTCGATTTCAGGTTGGCTTGGCGGCGAACTTACCTTCAAGTATGGGGTTGGCGGCGTGCCTGTGGGAAGCGAAGAAAGCGCGGACTCGGGATGACATGTAGACCCCGGAGAGCTAAATGGTCTCCGCGTTTGCGTCTTCAACCTGACGTCTGGCCTCGCATGCCAATAAACTCATAAGTCACGTGCAGCTTCAACGAGCCGTCGAGTACCTCAGCCCGAACGTCCTTAACGCGCGCCTTGACAGCTCCGTTGCTGGCCTTCACTGGCACCAGCAACGAGAGTTGACGCTCGCCCACCAAGACGAGTGGATTCACTCGCTGATTAATCGCAGTCTGCACAAACACAGTGACGAAATTATTGGCCACCGCGTTCACACCTTCCAGGTTCACTCCATCGACCTTTACATTGCCATAAACCGTTTGTTGGGCCTGGTCAAAAGACAAGCGAATAGTAGTTTTCGCCCATCCTTTGAATCGGATACAGTTGCCCAGCAAGTTATAGCTGCCGCTGAAAGCCATGGGCGCGGAGATGTTGCCACCGCCAAACGCAACGCTGGTTTTTACGCCACTGGCTTCAGGTAAGAGAGTTATTGTGTTCGTACACTCGCCCTGCAGAGCCGCTCGTTCCATCCTTGCACCCGCTTTTTCATTGTCCTGCGAAAGATGAAAAGTCGGGGCGTCGAGACCGGAGAAGGTTGTTGCCAGCAGAGCATCGACAAACCCCTGTTCCAGAGTAATGACTACCGAGCCGGGGGGATCTCCTCCTTCATCGGGTGCTCTTACGTTAACCCCAGGAGCAGATCCGGCGCGCGGTGCTCCCAAAAAGAAAACTGCCGCTCCGCCTCCGAGCAGGACTCCCAGCAGGAGAATTACGACGTATCTCATCAATACTCCTTCATTTTGTGGCGCTCGGACTTGCCGCAGGGGAACCTGCGGTGGACGCGCTCGGTGCTGCCGCCGGCATGGTCGCCTCTGAATTCATGTTTGAGAGCAGAGTTCGCAGCACCGCCGCAACTGTACTGGTCACAGCGTCGATTTGAGCTCTTACTTGTTCAGCCGGGACTTTGTTGAGCCCGGCTGGGACCTCAAAAAACGCCGGGTCAACATCTGTCGAAATGTCGCGCATCTCGGCAACAATTTTGGCAGCTTTCACTCCCTGAACGTTGCCGCTTGCCTCGCTAAATAACTCCGCCCGCAGCGGCAAACCGGTGTCTTTATCGACGTACACGAACGATTCAGTGGATACGTCCCCGGCGGAAGTTCCAGTTTTGGAAACCATGGAATAGCGGTACTTCAGCGCCGTCCTTCCGTCGACGGATTCTTCTCCCACGGCCTCGATTCCCTTCAGTCTGTCCAGATGTGCGACCAATTGACCTGGAGTCATTAGCTTGTAGAGTTGAAAGCCGGTTGCTTCTGGCGTCAGCTCAGCGTACTGCTTACGGGCGGGTGCAACGACATATTGCGAGCCAGCGTGCTCCAGGTAAATCAAATCAGATCCGTCAGGTAGCTTGAACGAAACACGCCGATCAGCCCCGCTGCGTGCGACCTGTGCAGAGAGTGTAGGAATACCGATGGTCTTTTCTCCGCCCTGAGTCTGAGCCGTGAAAACCAACGTCGCTCGATACTTGTCAGGCTCGCGGGCCGCAATGACCGAGATAGATTCGTTCGCCATATTGCTGTTAGCGGAAGCGACATTCGCATTGCTTGCAAGATTGGCGTTTAGATTGGCATTCGTCTCCGGCGTACGTTGGCATGCGTTAATTGTGAGCAGTAATACTGACATTCCTAAAACACTGATGGTGACCCTCGGTCTTGTGGCGGCAGTTTTCATAACCTATTCTCCGAAGAAGGTTCGACGCTGTGTAGCGTTGCTTTAAGAAAAGGGGGGTTGCGGGAAGGCCCTAGCATACCATGCGTCGCCTGACAGTCTGAAATCTCGCGTGTGGACCGGTACTGCTGCAGCTTCTGTTTTCCAGGATTGACTTGAAGGCTTTTTTAGAATAGAAGCGCCTTGCTCTGACAGCCTCTTTCCATGGGTGCCAGCTATGAAACACATTCCACTTGTGCTTGTCATCGGTCTTGCTTTGTCATTATGTAACCTTTCCAACAGGCTGAAATCGGCAAACTCAAATGCGCCTGGTGGTACGACAAACCGTTCCGGTGACGCCGGCGGCGTCGTAGCAGAACACGCCGAGCCGACCGCGGCCCAGACCGCCGCACTTTCCGGCGGTCAGGAGATAAAGTGGGACCAACAGGGAATGTCGTGGTCGCTCCCGCCAAAATGGACGCAAGCCACAAAAGAGTCGAAGATGCTTGTCTGGCGATCCCCAGGCAGTTCAGAGGCGGCTTCACTGATCGTAAACATCTCAACAATGGATGAGAAGTTTCCGACGGACGTCAGTATTAAAGCCTTCTATGATGGCGCAAAAACGAGAGCCAAGAACGGCGAAGTAGACGAAGTGAAATGGCTGGAGATCGACGGCGTCAAAGGAGTGGAGTTTCGCGAAGCGAATCCAGAGAAACCGGACGACAGCAGGAGGCTACAATGGATGGCTTACCGCAAGTATGCCGGCCAGGTGCAGTTAGTGAACCTGATGCTTGCTACAAGCGGTAAAGACTTTCCGCGTCATCAGGATGCAATGTACGGAATCCTCTACTCGACAAAGCTTATTCATTGAAGGCGAAAAGCGCGAGGTTATTGTGTGTTTCGCAGAAATTTTTCAAGACCTGCCACTACCGGCCCACTGCGAAGCCCAATACTCATGACCAATGATTGGACCAATTATTGACTCTTCACACAATCTCTATCGCTCGAGGTTCTGTAGTCAATCCGCATGCACCGTCGGAGCGTCCGCATGCGGCACGAAGCATCGGCGACAACGCGCTTCGTATTTGTCGGAGGCGCCCACGGCAACACGCTCTTCGGACTGGAATGTTCGTTGGGAATAGTTTGCCGGCTGGCCACATTTCATGCAGATGGCATGTGTTTTTGTGATGTACTCTGCAATGGCCAATAACTGCGGCATCGGTTCCCATGGTTTGCCGGTGTAGTCCTGGTCCAGGCCCGCAATGATAACTCGCACACCTCTTCGTGCCAGTTCGTTGGCGACAGCTACCAGTTCGTTGTCAAAAAACTGTCCTTCATCAATCCCGACCACCTCGGTGTCTGCTTCGACCCTGGCCAGGACTTCCGCGGCGGCGCGAATGTTTGCCGACTCATGTCGCATCTCGGAGTGGGAAACAATCTGACTCTCTGGATACCGGGAATCGATTTCGGGCTTGAAGACTTGCACTTTCTGGCGCGCGATCTTGGCACGCCTCAAGCGACGAATCAGTTCTTCCGACTTTCCTGAAAACATGGAACCAGCTATTACTTCAACCCAGCCAGCGTTCGGATGCAAATGCGGTGTCGGTTCGATATCGTTAACTTCTGCGAATAATTCGTCCATTCGATTCTATTCTTTAAATCCTTCTCTCTTAAGGATACAACGCGGCATTATAAAACGGAGCAAAGGCCGCGATCAGAGCCAATTCAAAACTCAGCGATCGAGTAATAAGATCCCGCGAGAGCACCCCCCATGCTCCCTGACGGCTGCGCACGTCCCGCGAGCCCGCCACCTCATCAATGACCAGTCCCAACTCGCGCCGGCCTTCGATAACATTTCTTACAATCCCAGGCGGAACACTTATTGAAGGAGCAGAGCCAAATGAACCTTTCTTGCCGTTAGTTGCATAGGCCCAACCGCGCAGAAATGTATGCCATTCGGCTTCAATGGAGATCGAATGAAAACCACCTTCCAGTCCCACGTAGATGTCGGCTTCCATCCTCCGACTTCTCAACGAATCCTGCACGGCCAGCGCCCTTTCGCGAGCGCCCTGCATCAACTGCCAGTCGTTAAGGGGCATCGCCGGGATGTTTGTGGTCACCGGCCGGGCGACTACGCTTGCTTCAGTCCAACCCGGATCAATGGCAGCGATGCGGGCAATACTAGCGCGCACAGCCATAATCTTTGCGGCGCGATCAGATCCTAAGGCGATTGTCTTAACTGTCACTTACCTTTGCTTGGTCCAATCTCTTCGGTTTGTCAGACGGGCTTACTTGACTCGCAGTCATCCCATGCAGCGAGCGGCAGAGAGGCTATAGCATAGATACGCGATTCGTCAAAAGCACACTCTGAAATGGCTGTCGGACTTCGCTTGAACCGTCAGATTCTCCAATTCGACCTTCGGCAGGGTATTCACAATGCGGCCGGTTCAACTCGAGGCTAAACTTAGATCATAAGGTCTGAAATAGGCTGCTTGACTTTAGTTTGCGCGGTTGTTGTAATCAATTTCCGCTTAGAATTGCAGATAATAGCGGTTCAATTTTCATGGATTTCGGCCTGACCTTCGGAGGTTAGCAGTGGCGATCGAAGAATTGGTTTACGATTGGAACACGATAGAGCCGGCCTTTCCTGCGCCTGATCGGCGTGTCGGTTTCGACGACGAAACCCTGCGCGACGGCTTGCAATCACCTTCAGTGTCCGAGCCTCCCGTTGAGGAAAAGATCGAGTTGCTCCATTTGATGAATGCGCTCGCGATTGATACCGCGGATATCGGCTTGCCCGGTGCGGGTGGAACTCATGCCGCCGGCGTCGAACGTCTTGCTCGTGAAATCTCCGAACAGAAGCTGAAGATTCGGCCCAACTGTGCTGCCCGCACACATCGTAACGACATCGCGCCCATCGTTGAGATCTCGCAGCGCGTGGGAATTCCCATCGAGGCCTGTACCTTCATAGGCTCTTCTCAGGTGCGTTTTTTTGCCGAAGACTGGACGCTCGACAAGCTCCTGCAAATGACCGAAGACGCTGTCTCGTTTGCTGTCGGGCAAGGTGTTCCGGTCATGTACGTTACAGAGGATACAACCAGGGCCAATCCGGACGTCATTCGCGCGCTCTACACGACAGCCATTCGCTGCGGAGCGAAGGCGGTTTGCGTTTGCGACACCGTGGGTCATTCGACCCCCGATGGCGCGCGGGCTGTTGTAAGATTCGTGAAATCTATCATTGAAGAAGAGGGCGGCAACGTAAGACTGGATTGGCACGGACATCAGGATCGGGGTCTCGGTGTGATCAATTCCATAGCGGCGATTCAGGGCGGCGCTGACCAGGTTCACGGTTCGGCTCTCGGCATCGGTGAGCGAGTAGGCAACACTCCCATGGACCAGTTGCTTGTAAACTTGAAACTGATGGAGTGGATCGACAACGACCTTTCGCGACTCGGCGAATACTGCCAGAAAGCTGCAGAGATTTGCCGTTGGACAATTCCTTACAACTATCCTGTGTTTGGCCGCGACGCGTTTCGCACAGCAACCGGCGTGCACGCGGCCGCTGTGATCAAAAGCTATAAGAAGGGCGATCAGCATCTGGCTGACATCGTCTACTCGGGCGTTCCCGCTGCGATATTTGGCCTGGAACAGGTGATCGAAGTCGGCCCGATGAGCGGTAAATCAAATGTGATCTACTGGCTCGAGAAGCGTGGCTTTGAAGCAAGTGAGGAGCGGATCAATCGCATCTACGAACACGCCAAAGGGGCAAGCTGCGTACTCGAGGAAAGCGAAATAATGAAACTTGTCTAGATTGTAGTGGTCCGTCAGTTGGTCCGCTGCTGAGTTTTTGTACTTTGTACTTTAGACGGGCCGTTAAGTTCTACCAACAAAACTCAAAGTACTAGAACAAAGCACAAAGTACCAAGCACCACATACAAAACTCAAAAACAAACTAAAAAACTGACCACTAACAGCCGACACCTTGTCCTTTTCTTATGTCTTCCGTTCTGAATACAGCGCCAGTGCAAATCGTGCGAGAGCTTTTGGCCGGGGCTGAAGTAGCGGAAGCTTTTCGTTTTTTTGACACGAACGCAGACAGCATAACCGAAGAACATATCCGCATCTGTTCGATACCTGCAATTCCTTTCAACGAGCAAAAACGGGCTGAGTATCTCTGCGGGAAGTTTCGAGAGCTTGGACTCACAGACACCTCTATCGATGAAGAAGGTAATTGCCTGGCCTTCAGGAATGGCCTTTCGCCCTCACCCCTTCTCGTTTTGAGCGCTCATTTGGATACAGTGTTTTCGACAGAAACCGATTTCTCAGTTCGACGGGTGCAGAATAAGTTGCTGGGACCAGGTATCTCAGACGACGGTTGTGGGTTGGCAGCATTGATTGCACTTGCTCGCGCGCTGCAAACTGGACGAATACAAACTGAAGGCTCAATTCTTTTCGTAGGTACCGTCGGCGAAGAAGGAGAGGGCAACCTGCGCGGGGTTCGTCATCTTTTTACAAGGAGCGGCTGGAGGAATCGCATCGATGCATTCCTGAGTTTCGATGGACCCGGTATAGATCGTATTACCAATCGAGCGTTAGGTTCGCGCCGTTACCGGGTGCAGCTACATGGAACCGGAGGACACTCCTGGGGTGATTTCGGAATTCCCAATCCAGTTCACGCTCTGGGCCGAGCGATATCTCGACTTGTTTCGTACCCGGCCCCCCAAATCCCAAGGACAACTTTCAACGTTGGACGAGTTCAGGGCGGCTCCAGTATTAATGCCATTCCAGCCGCTGCTACGATGGACGTGGATCTTCGCTCGACCGATGAATCCGAGTTACGCCGGCTGGATGCCTTTTTTCGTCGAGCCGTCAGAGAGGCAACGGATCACGAAAATGCGACGCGGCGTCCCGGAGACTCACCTCTGGAACTGGCCGTAGAGCTTGTGGGTGAAAGACCAACTGGAGAGACACCCGCCAATTCGCCCCTTGTTGAGCTTGCTCAGGAAGCTACCAGGGCATTGGGTAGAGAGCCGAAGTTAGACCAATCGTCGACTGACTCTAATCTCCCAATTTCATTGGGAGTACCAGCTATCACGTTGGGAGCGGGAGGCGAGTCGGGATGCTCACACACGTTGGACGAGTGGTACGACCCACGAGGCCGAGACAAAGGACTCAAACGGGCATTACTTGTTACCCTTGGCGTTGTCGGTATAGGAAGGGCGAAATAGGGGAACGAGGAACTGACATTCCCCACTCCCCTATTCTCAATTTGATCTAATCACTCTTACTAGTTTATCGGAATCGTAACGGTAGTGGATCCAGCCTTACCGGGCGGGAATCGCTTTTGGCGCGCAATGCGCAGCGCAGTGGCATCACCACCCGACGCTTGCGTCACGCGACCGGATTCGTCATAGCTCACAATCACAACAACTTTCTTTGGCCCGGATTTAGCTGCATTGCGCGCAGCGTTTGCAATTGCGGACGATTGACCATCGGCTGTGGCCTTCGCTTCACGTGACTTGGCTCGGTCTTTGTCTCGCTGTCGTTTGGCTGCGAGCGCCGCCTCGTCTTCAGGTTGCGATTTAGGGTCAATAATTTCCGGCTTCGGCGACGCCCCATTTTCAACTGAGGCACTTTGAGGCGACGAAGTATCCCTCGCAACGACTATAGGCGCGGGCACTTTTGAATGGCGATACCAACCAGCAGGAAACCCAATAACTGCGACACTGGCGAGAACTGCTACTGCGATTGCCCCGATAAACAATGGCTTGCGGTTTTCAATCGACTCCTTGCCGACAAGGGAAAAGAGAGAAGGCATATAGGCCTTATCAACCGCCTCCTGGATCTCAACTGGTGCGCTTGGAACTCCCACCTCATCAACGTGCGGTACGAAACCCTCCGGATAAGCTGCGCCGGGAGTAATTCCCTCATCGAGCCGCCGAAGGCCTTCGAGCACGACCTGTGTCCAGGGCTGATTGATGGTGCGCTCAACGGCCTCGACCTCGGCGTGGAATTCAAACTCAGCGTTAGGCAGCGTCAAGGCATAGTAGACCGCATCTATCCCATGGAGCACGCCAATGCGTGCGTCAACCACAGAACCGCCTTGAAGGAAGAAGTGTCCGGCGCCTTGCGGATATAAGACTTTGAGCCGGCCGCTTTTTCGTTGATTGCAAAAGAACTCTATGAGTTCTGAGAGTGAAAGATCG
>WNFY01001655.1_pt1 | contig 34511 bp, 33 predicted proteins | sample 5400091 | NCBI WGS metagenome assembly WNFY01 (sample SAMN13153364, study PRJNA577476) | soil metagenome | isolation source: 60 cm soil or saprolite under grassland replicate 1 | place: USA:California | collected 2016-06-15 | reverse complement strand
GAGGAGCACGATCCGGCGCTGGTCGCGGGCGCGCTCCTGGCCATCAGCGGTCAGCCCTCTGCCGTCAGCCAACCCTCGCCCGTCGCGTCACCGCAATCGGGCTGGGCGAAGGTGTTTGTCACGGTGGGCACGAAGGATCGCGCCAGCGCGAAGGATTTGGTCGGCGCGCTGATCAAGGAGGTCGGCCTGCAAAAGGGCCAGATTGGGAAAATCGATGTGCGGGAGACGTTTTCTCTGGTCGAGGTATCGCCCGATGCTGCCGATGAGGCCGTGCGGCGTCTCTCGGGGGTCTCGATTCGAGGACGGAGAGTCACCGCACGGCCTGATCGCGGCTGACGGCTACTTCTTGTTATTGACCGCCATCTTCAGCTGCTTGCCTGCGCGGAACGCGGGAGCGATCGACGCCTTGATCTGAATGACGCCGCCCGTCTTCGGGTTGCGACCCATCCGTGCGGCCCGCTTGCGCGCTTCGAAATTCCCGAAGCCGGTGATCTGCACCTTGGAGCCCTTTTTCAACTCGGTGGCGATGATGCCCTTGTCGTCGAAGAGTGCTTCAACAGTGCGTGTGGCATCGGCCTTCGACATCTTGGTGCGCATCGCCAGCGCGGAGGTGAGTTCAGCCTTGTTCACTGCGATCTCCTTGGTGGGGGGGCGCGGAAACCCGCATGAATACTGAAGAACTATGGGATATCCCCCGAAAATCCGCAAGTTTCCTAGGTTTTTTTGGGGTACACGTCGGCACGTCGGCACGTTTGCCCGGGGAGGCGAGCGCCGCTAGCGTTCGACCCGCTCGTGCAGACGTGCGCCGCGCCGTCATCGCCCGCAAGCAAGTGCAAGTCTTTAAGTCCCATCTAGATGCACGCTATGCCGGGCTCTTCTCCGTCTCCTCGCACGACGGCGTGACGGTCGAAGCCGAGCCGGTCGATTCCGCCGAAGAGATTTCCCGCCGCCTGAAGAACGGCACCGAGGTCGTCGCCGTGGACGAGGCCCAGTTCCTCGACGACGGCGTCGTCGACCTGGCGAACCGTCTCGCCGACCAGGGCGTCCGCGTGATCCTCGCCGGCACCGACGTCGACTTCCGGGGCCTGCCGTTCGGCCCCATGCCGACGCTCATGTGTGTGGCCGAGATCGTCGACAAGTTCCAGGCGATCTGCGTGGTGTGCGGCGGACCCGCGACGCGCAATCAGCGGCTCGTCAACGGAAAGCCGGCACTCTGGGACAGTCCAATCATCATGGTCGGTGGGCGGGAGTCCTACGAAGCCAGATGTCGTCATTGCCATCGGGTGCCCAAACAAGATGAAGATCAAACTGCGCTTCTATAGGTGCCTGGTGTCAGGTGCCTGGTGTCGGGCGCGCGATCTTCTGACACCAGACACCCGACACCTGACACCGCCGTTCGATGCTTAACGTCGGCCTCACCGGCAACATCGCCTCGGGCAAGTCGACCGTGGTCGAGCTCTTCAAAAAATGGGGCGCGACGGTGATCGACGCGGACAGCCTCGCCCGCGAAGCGGAGGCGCCCGGCACCGCAGTCCTGGCCGCGATCGCGGGGCGCTTCGGCACCGACGTGCTCGCACCCGGCGGCGGCCTGGACCGCGCGGCGTTGCGCGCGAAGGTCATGGGCGATAACGCCGCCCTCGCCGCGCTCAACGCGATCGTCCATCCGGCGGTGCAGCAACGCCGGCTCGAGCTGCAACGCACGGCGGCGGAGCGCGGCGATGCCATTGTGATCAACGACATTCCGCTGCTCTTTGAAGTTCTCGATCCCGCGCAGTTCGACGCGATCGTGCTGATCGACGCCCCGGCCGCGCTGCGGCGCACACGACTCAGGGCCTTGCGGGGATTGTCGAATGAGGAGACCGATCGGATGATCGCCGCGCAGATGCCCGCCGAGCGCAAGCGGCCCCAGAGCCAGCACGTGATCGACAACGCGGGAACATTGGCGGAGCTCGAGAAACAGGCCAAGAAGATCTTTGCCGAGCTCCGCCACCGGGCGGCGCGGGTGGGTGTGCAGACCGAAGCTCCCGGGCAGCGGTTGTTGCTGTGTGCGCTGGATGCGAAAGATGGGGGCGCCCCGGTGTTACAGGCGATCGAGCGGCGCTATACCGATGCCGGGATGCGCGTCGAGCACACGACCGTGAAAACGTTGGCCAAAGCATTGAGAGCAGGCCCACCGCTTTCTATCGTCGCCACCGCCGCCGCGGCGGATGGGGCACGCACGGCCTGGGAGAACGCGGACCCGCCACGTCCCAGCCGCCTCTACTATTTGTCGCCGGACCCTGATCCGATCGCCGTGCGTCTCGACTTGCGGCCCTGGGGTGAGACCCGCGTCGCACTCAGTGAAGAAGACGGCGCAGGACTGGCGCCCCGCGCAGACCTGTTGTAGGCTCCCGTCCCATGTCCAGCATCCCCAAAGAACTCCGCTATACAAAGGACCACGAGTGGGTGCGCGAAAGCGGGCCGCAGATCGTGGAAGTCGGCATCACCGACTATGCACAGGGCGAGCTGGGCGACGTGGTCTTCGTCGAGCTGCCCAAGGCGGCCGTGCAATTCAAGCAGCACGACGTCTTCGGCACGATCGAGGCGGTCAAGGCGGTGTCGGAGCTCTATTGCCCGCTCGCCGGCACGATCGTCGAAGCCAACAAGGCGCTCGAGGGAGATCCGGCGCTCGTGAACCGCGATCCCTACGGCAAAGGGTGGATGGTCAAGGTGAAGGTCACGAACTCGAAAGAATTGGAGGGGCTGCTCCGCGCCGACGCGTACGCGAAGCATGTTGGAGAGTGAAAGCGACATTCCACGGACACGCCTGTTTTGTGCTGGAACGGGACGGCAAGCGCGTCATCATCGATCCCTTCCTCACCGGCAACCCCGCCGCTGTCATCGGTCCCGACAAGCTGCCCCATCTCGACGCGATCCTGCTTTCTCATGGCCACGGCGACCACCTCGGCGACGCCGTCGCGCTGTCGCAACAACACCAGGCACCGATCGTCGCCACCTATGAGCTCGCGCAATTTTGCGCGGATCAGGGCGCGACGAGTCACGGGATGCACATCGGCGGCGCGCACGACTTCCCCTTCGGCAAGGTGAAGCTCGTGCCTGCGTTCCATGGCGGCCAAGTCGAAGGCGACACGACGGGCCGGTACACGACAAATCCCGCCGGCGTGGTCGTGACGATCGGCGGGAAGACGGTCTACCATACAGGGGACACGGCGCTGACCCTGGAGATGCAGCTCCTGGCGGGCCGCATCGACCTGATGCTGCTGCCCATCGGCGACAATTACACGATGGGCATCGAGGATGCCGCGCGCGCCGTCGAGTTCGTGAAACCCAAAAGCGTTATTCCAATGCACTACAACACCTGGGACCTGATCAAAGCCGATCCCCAGGAATTCCGGCGTCTCGTGGGCAGCACGTCCGCCGTGACCATTTTGAAGCCCGGGGAGAGTCACACGCTCTCGTAAGTATGGATATCACACGCGATCTCTTTCAGGACCGGCACATCGGGCCCTCGCCCGAGGACCAGAGCGCGATGCTCGCCACCCTCGGCTACGACTCGCTCGATGCGTTCATCGACGCCGTCGTCCCCGCGGACATCAGGCTGCGCCAGCTGCGGACGCCCGACGCGAAGACCGAGCAAGAAGCGCTCGAGGAGCTGAGGCTGCTGGCTGCCCAGAACCAGGTGTTTCGCTCGTACCTCGGCATGGGGTATCACGATTGTTTCACCCCGACCGTGGTCCAGCGGAACGTGCTGGAGAATCCGGGCTGGTACACGGCGTACACGCCGTATCAGGCGGAGATCGCCCAAGGTCGGCTCGAAGCGCTGCTCAACTTCCAGACGATGGTGTCCGATCTGACGGGACTCGAGATCGCGAACGCGTCATTGCTCGACGAAGGCACCGCGGCTGCTGAGGCGATGCATCTCACCGAGGCGGTCTCGAAGGACGAGGGCAAGCTGACCTATCTCGTGGATGTGAACTGCCATCCACAGACGATCGCCGTTGTACGCACGCGGGCCGCGGTGCGCGGGATCGATGTCGTCGTCGCCGATCCGGGCACGTTCAAGTTCCAGGGCGGCACGATCGGCGCGCTGATCCAGTATCCGGCCACCGATGGCGCGATCCGCGACTACCGCCCGCTGTGCGCGGCCGCCCACGCCAGCGGCGCCCTCGTGACCGTCGCGACCGATCTGCTCGCGCTCACGCTGCTGACACCCCCAGGCGCGTGGGACGCGGACATCGCCGTGGGCAACTCGCAGCGCTTCGGCGTGCCGCTCGGGTACGGCGGCCCCCACGCGGCATTCTTCGCGACGCGCGATGAGTTCAAGCGCCATCTGCCCGGGCGCATCATCGGCGTTTCCAAGGATCGCGCCGGCCGCACCGGCCTGCGCATGGCGTTGCAGACGCGCGAGCAGCACATCCGCCGTGAGAAGGCAACGAGCAATGTCTGTACCGCGCAGGTCCTGTTGGCCGTGGTCGCGGCGATGTACGCCGTCTATCACGGTCCTGAAGGACTGCGCCGGATCGCGCGACGCGTGCACGCCTGCACGACGTCGCTCGCCGCCGCCCTGGAAAAGCTGGGATACAACCTCGTCTATCCGCACTACTTCGACACGCTCGCGATCGAAGTGCCGGCGGACGTCCTCCCCAGAATCATCGATGCGGCCCGGGCCAAACAAATCAACTTGCGCACGCTATCGCAGACGCGGATCGGCGTGGCGCTGGACGAGACCGTGACCGACGACGATCTCACGGACGTCGTGGAAGCATTTGCGGCACCGTTGGGACGCAGTGTAGGGGCGCAGCATGCTGCGCCCCTACCCGGGGATTCAGCGATTCCCGAATCGTTGTCCCGCACCACGCCGTTCTGCACGCATCCGGTCTTCAACACGCACCACTCCGAGACCGAGATGCTCCGCTATCTGAAGAAACTCGAGGACCGGGACCTGTCGCTCACGGCGGCGATGATTCCGCTCGGCTCGTGCACCATGAAGCTCAACGCAACCACCGAGATGATTCCCATCACGTGGCGTGGCTTTAACCGTCTGCATCCCTTTGCGCCGCGCCAACAGGCCCAGGGGTATGCCACGCTGTTCCGCCAGCTCGAGGAGTGGCTGGCCGAGATCACCGGGTTCGCGAAGGTCTCGTTACAGCCGAATGCCGGATCGCAAGGAGAGTTTGCGGGGCTGCTCGTCATCCGCGCGTATCATCAGCATCGCGGCGAGGCGCATCGCACCACCTGCCTGATCCCGCAGTCGGCTCACGGCACCAACCCGGCCAGCGCGGTCATGGCCGGGATGCAGGTCGTCGTGGTCAAGACTGACGAGCACGGCAACATCGACGTCGCCGATCTCGAGGCCAAGGCCAAAGAGTACCAGGGCACGCTCGGCGCCTTGATGGTGACCTATCCATCGACGCACGGCGTGTTCGAAGTCTCGATCAAGAAGATTTGCACGATCATCCATCAGCGCGGTGGCCAGGTCTACATGGACGGCGCCAACATGAATGCGCAGGTCGGCCTGTGCCGGCCGGGCGACATCGGCGCCGACGTGTGCCACCTGAATCTCCACAAGACGTTCTGCATTCCGCACGGCGGCGGCGGCCCCGGCATGGGGCCAATCGGCGTCGCCGAGCATCTGGCGGCGCACCTGCCGACGCATCCGGTGATCGACGTCGGCGTGCCGCTCGCCGCAAGTGCGGGCACCGTCTCCGCTGGTCCGTGGGGGAGCCCATCGATTCTGCCGATCTCGTGGGCGTATATCGCGATGATGGGACGGGACGGCCTGACGCTCGCCACCAAGGTGGCGATCCTCAACGCCAACTACATCGCGAAGCGGCTCCAAGAGGGCGGCCACTTCGAGCTGTTGTACGCCGGCCAGCGCGGCCTGGTCGCGCACGAGTGCATCATCGACACCAGGGCGTTCAAGGCGTCTGCCGGTGTCGAGGTCGAGGACATCGCCAAGCGCCTGATCGATTACGGCTTCCACCCACCGACGGTCTCGTTTCCCGTCGCCGGCACGCTGATGGTGGAGCCGACGGAGAGCGAGCCGAAGGTCGAGCTCGACCGCTTCGTGGACGCGTTGATCGCGATCCGAGGCGAGATTCGCGAGATCGAGACGGGCGAAGCCGATCGCGAGAACAACCTGCTCAAGAACGCGCCGCATCCGCTCGCCGATCTGCTCTCGGACAGCTGGGACCGTCCCTACGCGCGCGACCGCGCCGGCTTCCCGACCGCCGCGACGCGCGAGCACAAGGTGTGGCCGCCGATCGGCCGGATCGACGCGGCGTTTGGAGACCGCAATCTCGTGTGTACCTGTCCGCCGGTCGAAGCGTACGCGACTGTCTGATCGGCGGATGGGCGGATGGGCGGATGGGCCGCTTTGGAACCTGATCGTCGATGCCGTGGGGCGGTCTGGCGAATACAACATGGCGATGGACGAAGCGCTGCTGGAAGAAGTCGCGGGCCATGGCGGCGCCTATCTCCGCTTCTATCGCTGGGACCCTCCAACACTCTCTCTGGGACGGAATCAACCGAACACCTTTTACAACCTTCCGATCGTGCGTCGGCCCACCGGTGGACAAGCCGTGTGGCATGAGCACGAGCTCACCTACGCCGCCGTCGCGCCCATTGCGTTGTTTGGGTCACTCCGGAAAGCGTATTGTGAGATCCACACTCGACTGGCGAGAGCGATGCGGGCTCTTGGCGTGGAGGCGGTCCTCGCTCCGGCCCATCCGCCCATCCGCCCATCCGCCCATCCCGCGTCCTGTTTCGCAATGCCGGTGGGCGGTGAGATCCTCGTCGGAGGCCGGAAACTCGTCGGATCAGCGCAGGTGCGCCGCGGCGACGCGTTCCTCCAGCACGGATCAATCCTTCTGGCTGGCTCGCAGGAAAAGGTCTCCGCCGGCGGCGGTGAAACGACTCTCGGCGCGGTACTTGGAAGAGCCGTGACGGTCGAAGAAGTCACGGCTGCAATCGTCGCGAATTGGGGCGAGGCGCCTCAGACCGTCCGGCCGTCAGGCCGTCCGACCGTCCGACCGTTGCGTCAGTAAGCCCGCGGTGAAATGTTAAGCGCCATGCCACGGCGCTTCCACCTCCCCTCCTTCATCTTGCTTGCCGTTGCCGTGCTCGCCCCCGCCGGGTGTGAGCGCCGCGGCGGCTGCACCGGCCCCAACTGCGGAACGCTCATCAACGCTGCCGTCACCGAGCCTCCCACGTTGTTGCCGCCGTCCACCGAGGCCATCGTCGCCAACGACATCGACGAGCAGCTGTTCCTGAAGCTCGCCGACGTCGGGATGTCTACGAACACCGTGGGCGACGAGGACTTTCAGCCCCTGCTCGCGCAGAACTGGGAGTGGGACGGGCCGCTCACGCTCGTGTTCCACCTCGACCCGCGGGCGCGTTGGCAGGACGGACAGCGCGTCACAGCGGCCGATGTGGAGTTCACTTTCGACGCCTATACCGATTCGGCCGTGGGCTCGCCGTTTCGTCCCAAGCTCCACCGGATCGCGAGTGTGACACAGCGCGATTCGCTCACGACCGTCTTTCGGTTCAAGGAGAAATACCCGGAGATGTTTTACGACGCCGTCTACCACATGCGGATCCTGCCGGCGCATCTGCTGCGTGCCGTGCCGCGGGACCAGTGGAAGACCGCGCCATTCGGCAGGCAACCCGTGGGTGACGGGCCGTATCGTTTTGTGCAGTGGCAGGCGGCCCAATCCATCGAGCTCGTCGCCGATTCGACGTTCTTTCTCGGCCGGCCGGGGATCCGGCGGCTCATCTGGCGGATCACCCCGAATCTGCAGGTGGCGGTCCAGCAGGCCATCGCCGATGAGGCTGACGTCCGCGAGCAACTGGTGACGCCGGACAACGTGGCGCGGGCCCGCGCCGCCCCGCAGTTGTCTATCTACACCTTCCGGGGCAGCGTCTATACGCTGCTCTGCTTCAACCTGCGCGCGAGCGACGACACGACGAAGCCGCATCCGATCTTCGGCGATCGCACCCTGCGGCGCGCGCTCTCGATGGCCGTGGATCGCGCCAGTCTCGTGAAGAGCGCGCTGGGCGACCTCGGCAAGGTGCCGCCCGGCCCGATCTCGGAGCTGCTGGGAATTTGGGACCCCGACATCCGGCAGCTGCCCTTCGACACCGCGTTGGCCGCCCGCATCCTCAACGGCCAGGGATGGCGCGATCACGACGGCGACGGGATCCGCGACAAGGACGGCCAGCCGCTGGCATTCCACATTCTCGTTCCCACCAGCAGTGTGTTGCGGCGTCAATACGCAAGGCTGTTGCAGGAGCAGTTCCACGCGATCGGCGTGCGCGTCGACATCGACGAGCTGGAGGGCGCGGTCGTCACCCAACGCGTCGGAACCGGGAAGTTCGACACGGCCATCCTGTCGCGCCAAAATGACCCCTCGCCGAGCTCGGGGATTGCCCAGAGCTGGACGCGTGCCGGGTTCGGCGGCTCGAATTTCGGCCGCTACTACAACGCCGACTTCGAGGAACTCGTCGATCGCGCCGTCACGGCCACGTCGCGCGATCAAGCCCGCGCCCTGTGGCGCCGCGCGATAGAAACGCTGAACGCGGACGCCCCGGGCGTCTTCCTCTATGCCCTCGAAAACGTCGGCGCCGTGCACAAACGCGTCGAGAACGTGCAGTTCCGTCCCGATTCCTGGGCCGCGCTGCTGCGCACCTGGCGCATTCCGCCTGACCGGATGATCGATCGAGACCGCGTGGAGCGCTAAATGATGGGCGCGGCGTGGCTCCTGCGGCGCCTCGTCGCGTCCATCGCGATCATCTTCGCCGTCGTCACGTTCGTCTTCATTCTGATTCACGCCGCGCCCGGAAAGCCATGCGGGGGCCAGACCGAAGACGTGGATCCGGCGGTGTGCGCGCAGCTGAACCGGCAATTCGGGCTCGATCGACCCATCCCGGAACAGTACTGGCGCTACGTCGTCGCGCTGGCTCAGGGCAACTTCGGGTATTCGTTCTCGCTGCGTCGCCCGGTCGCCGACGCCATCGCGGAGACGATCCCCTTCACGCTGCAGCTCGCCGGTGCGGCGCTGCTGCTCGATTTTCTGCTGGGGCTTGGGCTCGGCATCTATCAGGCAGGCCGAGTGAATCGCCTGCCCGACGTGATCATCGGGAACGCGACCCTGTTCATCTATTCGCTGCCCACCTTTTGGCTGGCACTGCTCCTCCTCTTGATCTTCGGCGAAAAGCTGGGGTGGTTTCCGGTGGGCGGCGCGAGCGACCCGGTCTTCTGTCCGGTCGTGGATTCGCTGTACTGCGTGAGGGATCGCCTCTGGCACCTGGCGTTGCCGGCAGCCACACTCGGCCTCGTCGGAGCCGCAGGCACCGCGCGCTTTCAACGGGCCGCCATGCTGGATGTGGCGACCCAGGACTACGTGCGGACCGCGCGCGCCAAGGGCGTTCCCGAACGGCGCGTCGTGTGGCGGCATCAGCTTCGCAACGCCCTGCTTTCCTTTATTACGCGCTTCGGCCTCGCGTTCCCATTTCTGCTCACCGGCGCCGTCCTCATCGAAACGATCTTCGCCTGGCCCGGCATGGGGCGCCTCGCGTTCGAAGCGATCCTGACGCGCGATTACTCCCTCGTGACTGCGACCGCACTGATCGCGAGCACCATGGTGGTCGGCGGCAATCTGCTCGCCGACATTCTCCTGGGGTTGGCCGATCCGCGGCTGCGGGTCCGCGCCGGTGCCGAGGTCGAGGCCCTCACCGCATGACGCTCGGCAATTGGTTCGCCCTGTTCATCGCCCTCGTGGCGGCCGCCGAGCTCGTGCGGGCCCTGCGCCACCGCGCCATCCGCCAGGAGCGCTGGCGCCGTTTTTTTCGCCACCGCACGACGTCGTGGGGGCTCGGGATCCTCGCGTTCCTGGTCATCGTGGCGCTGGCAGCACCCCTCATCGCGCCCTTCGATCCGAACCGGCAGCTCGACATCGTGCACCTCAAGAACCAGGCGCCCTCCTGGACATTCCTCTTCGGGACCGACGTGCTGAGCCGAGACGTGTGGAGCCGAACGGTCTACGGCGCGCGCGTGTCGCTCGGCATCGGCGCGCTGGGAGCGCTCCTCGCCGTCGTCGTGGGAACGCTCGTCGGCGCCCTCGCCGGCTATTACCAGCGGTGGATCGATGCCGTTCTGATGCGCGGGGTGGACGTCGGCCTGGCCCTGCCCCGGATCTTTATCCTCCTGATGGCCGTGGCCTTGTGGGACGGGCTGCCGTTCGCGGCGCTCGTCCTCGCCATCGGGTTGACGTCGTGGTTCGGCACCAGCCGGCTGGTCCGCGCCGAGGTCCTCTCGCTCCGGCAGCGAGATTTCGTCGTGGCGGCGCGCGCCCTCGGCGCCGGCAGCGGCCGCATTATCTTTCGCCACGTTCTGCCGAACGCCGCCGCCCCGATCATCGTGTCCGCCGCGCTGGGCGTCGGGAACGTGCTGTTGCTCGAAGCGTCGCTGTCGTTCCTCGGGATCGGCATCAAGCCGCCGGACCCGACCTGGGGCAACATGATTGCGGACAACGCGTCGAGCATCTACACCGCGCCGTGGTCGACACTCTTTCCGGGGCTCGCTATATCCCTGGTCGTGATGTCCTTGAACGCAGTCGCTGACGGCGTGCGGGACGCGCTCGATCCGCGCGCGGACGCCCCGTGACGGCACCGCTACCGGCAGTGTTGCTGCGCGTCTCGGGGCTCAAGACCTACTTCGTCACCGAGCAGGGCAAAGGAACGGCACGGGCCGTCGACGACGTCTCGTTCGACCTCTACCCCGGCGAGACGTTGGGCATCGTCGGCGAATCGGGGTGCGGCAAGACCGTCACCTCGCTCTCGATTCTCCGCCTCGTGCCGGAGCCCCCCGGCCACATTCTCCCCGGCAGCCTGATCGAGTTCGATGGCCGCAATCTGCTGGCCCTCCCCGCGCCCGAGCTGCGCGCGGTGCGCGGCAACCAGATCGCCATGATCTTTCAGGAGCCGATGACCTCCTTGAACCCCGTCTTCACCGTCGGGGATCAGATCGCCGAAGCCGCCATCATTCATCAGCACCTGTCACGAAGCGCCGCCCGGGCGCGGGCGATCGAGATGCTGCAGCTGGTCGGCATCCCGGACCCCGCGGAGCGCGTCGATTCCTATCCCCATGAGCTCTCCGGCGGCATGCGCCAGCGCGTCATGATCGCGATGGCGCTCATCTGTCATCCCAAGGTGCTGATTGCGGACGAGCCGACGACCGCGCTCGACGTGACGATCCAGGCGCAGATCCTCGAGCTGCTCGACCGCCTGCAGAGTGAGCTGGGGATGGCCGTGCTGTTGATCACGCACGACCTCGGCGTGGTTGCCGGACATGCCGATCGCGTGGTCGTCATGTATGCCGGCCGCGTCGTGGAGACCGCAGCGACCGACGCGCTGTTCGAACACCCGACGCATCCTTACACCGAGGGGCTGCTCGCCGCGGTGCCGCGCATCGACGCGCCCCGTTCACGCTTGCACGCGATCCCCGGCCAGGTGCCGGCGGCGACGGCCTGGCCGCCGGGCTGTCGGTTTCACCCGCGGTGCCCATACGCCTGGGCGAAATGCGCCGCGGAGGAACCGCCGCTGCTCGAAGTCGGCGACGAACCGGGTCACACGGCCCGCTGCTGGCTCGTGTCGGAGCCCGAACGGCGGCAGGCAAAACGATGACGACGCCCACACCAGTCCCCAGCCCCCAACCCCCAGGCCCGTTAGTCAACGTCCGTGATCTGGTGAAGCACTACGCCGGCGAGCGCCGCTGGTTCGGCCTGGGACCCGCTCGAGCGTCGGTGCGCGCGGTGGATGGCGTGAGTTTCGAGATCACCTCGGGCAAGACGCTCGGCCTGGTCGGCGAGTCGGGCTCCGGGAAGACGACCGTCGGGCGGACCATGCTCCGACTGCAGGAGCCGACCTCAGGAACGGTGCTGTTCGATGGCCACGACGTGTTCGGGCTCGACGCCACGCGGCTTCGCGCGCTCAGGCGGCGCATGCAGATCGTCTTTCAGGATCCCTACAGCTCGCTCAATCCCCGCATGACGGTCGAAGAAACCCTGCGGGAGCCGCTCGAAATTCATGGTCTGAAGGGCGCCGTCTCCACCCTCCTCGACGAGGTGGGACTCGACGCGGCCTTCGCGAAGCGTTACCCGCACGAGCTGTCCGGCGGCCAGCGGCAGCGGGTGGGCATCGCGCGCGCGCTCTCGGTAGAGCCGCAGTTCGTGGTCTGTGACGAGCCGGTGAGCGCGCTCGACGTGTCGGTACAGGCGCAGGTGCTCAATCTGCTGGCCGACCTGCAGGCCAAGCGCCGGCTGACGTATCTGTTCATCGCGCACGACCTCGCCGTCGTGCGCCACATCGCCGATGACGTTGCCGTGATGTACCTCGGCAAGATCGTCGAGCGGGCACCCGCGGCGGGGATCTACGCGCAACCACGGCACCCGTACTCGCGCGCGCTGTTGTCGGCCGTGCCGGAGCCGAACCCCCGGGCGACCAAGCGCCGGATCGTGCTGTCCGGCGATATCCCATCGCCCGCACATCCGCCCTCCGGTTGCCCGTTCCACCCGCGCTGCCCGCATCCCAAGAAATCGGAGCGCTGCCGCACCGAGGCGCCGGCGCTCCGGCCCATCGCGCCCGGCCACCTCGCAGCCTGTCACTACGCCGAGGAGCCGATGTGACCGCCGCGGGCCTCCTGGTGCTGGCGCAAACGCTCACGAACCTCGCGATCCTACCGGCCGGGCCCGGGCTGCCATCGGGGTGGAAGCTGAGCCGGATGCAGGGCGTCGATCCGCCCGGGTACGAAGTCACGCGCCTGCACACGTTGCGCGTCACCGCCATGAGTCAGGGCGCCACGGCGACCTACCGGCTCGGCAGTCCCATTCTTGCGCCGCAGTCGGTTCAACACGGGACGCTGACGTGGCGCTGGCGCGCCGGCACGCCGCTGCACGCTGCCGACCTCAAGCGGCGGGAGGGCGACGACAGTCCAATCCGCGTCGTGATCACGTTTCGGGACGGCCGCACGATCGCGTACGCCTGGGGAAATCGCGAGGGCCGCGGCGAGAGTTTTGCGAGCTGGGCGGGGCGCAACCGGATGGTCGTCGTGTTGCAGCGCGCCGAAGACGCGGATGGCTCCTGGCACGAGGAGCGCCGCGATCCGTTCAGCGACTATCGCCGGTTATGGAACAGCGCGCCGAAATCGATTGTGGCAGTGGGTGTGAGCAGCGATTCGGACGGGTTGAAGATTCGGGCGGTGGCGGAGATCGGCGACATCACCTGGCTACGGCCGTAATGCAGGAATTTGGTTATGTGATTTGAGCAGGTCCGGGGTCAGAACACCTGGATTCCACGTGTCGGCTCATCGAGCATTCCAGATGTATGCGCATATCACCTGGCACACGTGGCGGGGCGTCGGGTGCATCGACGCTCGTGCAGCTCGCGAAGTGCGGATAGCGGTTGCGAGCGCCGCCAAGCGCACCGGTGTGCAGGTGGTCAAGGGAGAGGTGTTGGCGAACCACATCCACTTGCTCGTAAGCTTCCGTCCCGACACTCGCATCAGCGATTTCATGCGCCTGGCAAAATCCGTAGCAGCGACTCGCGCGAATCGTGTGGTTGTCGGGTCCGTGAAGTGGGCGCGGGGGTACTATGTGACGACGATCCACAAGAGTGATCTGTCACGCGTGATTGGCTATATAGCCCGGCAATTCCAGCGACACCCCGACCTCATTCCACGACCGTCGAGGTTCTCTGACCCCGGGCGCAAGCCCGGGGTCACCGGAAAAGAGGATCCGGCAGGACCTACCTCACTCCTCCCATCAACGCCTTGATCGGCCGCGTCAGCAGCAGCAGAATCGCCGCCGCCACGAACGTGGTCACCGCCACCGCGCCAAAGAGCTGCGGGAGGGGCAAGGTGTCGAACAGCCCTCCAGCCATGCCGGCCAGTTTGTTTCCCACTGCGATCGACAGAAACCACCATCCCATCATGAAGCCCACGATGCGCGCGGGCGCGAGCTTCGTCACCATCGACAGCCCGACCGGGCTGAGGCACAGTTCCCCGATCGTGTGCAGGAAGTACAACCCGATTAGCCACCAGGGGCTGACCTTGATGCCCTGCTGCGTCATCATCGCGGCCGGCACGATAAGCGCGAAACCGAGTCCGACAAAGAGCAATCCCAGCGAGAACTTCACGGGACTCGAGGGCTGACGGTCCCCCATCCGGACCCAAATCCCACCGATCAGCGGCGCCAGGCCAAAAATCATGAACATCGAATTCAGCGACTGATACCAGGTCGAGGGGAAGTTGTAGCCGAAGGCGGTGTTCCGCGTCAGCCGGTCGGCGAACAGGTTGAGACTCGACGACGCCTGCTCGAACGCCCCCCAGAAAATCGACGAAAACACGAAGAGCACGGCAATCGCGGCAACGCGTCCCCACTCATCGCGCTGGAACCGCCACCACGGTTCCGCAGACCGCGCGGCGTGTGTGTCGGATTGCCCCAGGCGCTCGAGCGCCGGCATGAGGCGCGGCTTTCCCGCGACGTACTGGATCAAGCCGATGATCATGCCGACGCCGGCGCACGCGAAGCCGACGTGCCAGTTGACGTTTTGCCCCAGCGTTCCCACCACGAGCGGCGCCACGAACGCGCCGACGTTGATCCCCACGTAGAAGATCGAAAAGCCGGCGTCGCGCCGCGCGTCCGCCGCGTCGTACAGCGCGCCGACCATCGTGCTCGCGTTGGGCTTCAGCAGTCCGGTCCCGACGATGATCAGGCAGAGACCTAGGTAGAACGTCGGGACGGTCGGCACCGCCATGCTGAAATGGCCGAGCGCGATGATGATGCCGCCCAGCAGCACGCTGCGATACTGACCGAAGACTTTGTCGGCGGCCAAGCCACCGAAAATCGCCGACGCGTAGACGCCGAAGCCGTACCAGCCGATGACGTTGCCGGCGCGCTGGTCGGTGAACCCGAGGCCGCCCTGGGTCGCCGCCGCGGTCATGAAGAGAATGAGAAGCGCTTTGAGCCCGTAGAAGCTGAAGCGCTCCCACATCTCGGTGAAGAAGAGCGTGGACAGGCCGCGCGGATGGCGAAACCAGCCGGCGGTGTCACGCTGCGGCGCAGCCGGCGGCGTCATCTAGCGCACGCCGCCCATGAGATTGCGAATCGGCCGGAGGAGCAGGAACAGCACGAGCCCGGCGCCCAGCGTCACCCCGGCGGTCACGCTGAACAGTGTGACGAGTGGGACGGTGCTAATGAATCGCGCCGACCACCCGGCGAGCAAGTTGCCCACGAAGTTGGAGAGGAAGAAAATGCCCATCACAAAGCTGACGAGACGAACCGGCGCGACCTTGGTGACGAGGGAGAGACCCACGGGACTCAGGCAGAGCTCGCCGAGCTCCTGGATGAAGTAAGCCGCGATCAACCAGAGCGGGGATGCTTTGATGCCCTGCTGCGCCAATGAGCCGGCGGGGATGAGCAGCACGAAGGCCAGTCCAACGAAGAGGAGCGCGATCGCGAACTTGGCGGGGCTCGAGGGCTGCTTCGGTCCAAGGCGTACCCACAGCCAGGCGAACAGCGGCGAAAGCAGGATGACGAACGCCGCCTGAACCGAGACGAACCACGACGCGTACAGCTTGATCCCCAACAGCTCGAGATGCACGTACCGGTCGGCGAACAACGTCAGCGTCGAGCCCGCTTGCTCGTACGCGCCCCAGAACAGCGACGCGAAGACGAACAGCACGACGACAGCCGAGATACGCCGCCAGTCCTCGGACGTGAGCGGCGTCCGCCTCGTTCCCCCCACTGCGGTCGCATCCGGCGTTCTGCGAGCCGCCTTCTGCGCCGCGATGCGCTCGATCGCCGGCTGGAGGTGTCGACGACCGAGGATGTACTGAGTGAGACCGAGCAGCATGCCGACGCCTGCGCAGGCGAACCCGAGGTGCCAGTCGATTCCCTCCGCGATCCGGCCCGCGATGATGGGTCCGAAGAACGCGCCCAGGTTGATGCCCATATAGAAGAGCGAAAAGCCCGCGTCGCGACGCTCGTCGCCGGGTTCATACAACCCACCGGCCAGCGTGCTGACGTTCGGCTTCAGCATGCCCGTGCCCACGACGATGAGCCCGAGACCCGCGTAGAGAAACGGCAGACCGTGGAACGCGAGCGTGAAGTGGCCGAGCGCAATGATGATCCCACCGATCAACACGCTGCGGTATTGCCCGAGCCACGCGTCGGCGATCAATCCGCCGAGGATCGGCGTAACCCACACGCTGGAGACGTAGGTGGTGTACGCGTTGCTCGCCTGAGTGTCGGTGAAACTCAGCGCTTTCGTCATGTACAGGATCAGGAAGCCGCGCATCCCGTAATAGCTGAAGCGCTCCCACATCTCCGTGAAGAAGAGCGTGGCGAGACCGCGCGGATGCCCGAAGAAGCGCTTTTCGTCGCTCATGATTCGAACAGATCGTCTTGTTCGGCGGAGTCAGGATGCTCTGACGGCCGCAGCAGGGTGGCGAGCCGTTGCTCCCATTTCTCCAGGTCGAAGTGATGCTCGTTGTGCAGCGCCCGCCGCAGCACCGGCGAGAACTCGTGGAACGCCTCGAGCAGCTCGCGGGTCGCCTGCCGCAGCCCTTCGAGCTGGAAGCTCCCATCGGTGGCACCCATGTCCTCGAGGATGCTCTGCTCTGTGCGCGAGGCCACAATCGGCTCGGCCTGTCCTTCGATGAAGACGTTGGTGCGCTGCCCCGGCCCGCGCCCCTGGTCGATCGGCGTCAAACCCAGAATGCGATCCGAGCGCCAGTACTTGCCGTAGCCGAGAAAGACCATCCGGCCTCGCTTCACATCCATAGGTTACCTCCGCGGACGCCGGTTCTTGCGAATGTCTTCGAGCGCGACACGATCGATTTTCCCGTCCATCCGCACCCGCACGTCGTAGTTCTCCCAGTACATGAAATTGGCGAGTGCAGTGAGAAAGGTCTCGTTGAGCGAGGGCTGAGGAGCGGCGAGCCACTTCTGCGGTTGATTGGCCGGCTCAGTCAGCAGAATCGCCTCCAGCTCCTTCTGCAGCGCCGGCGTGATAGGCATGAGATCCGCCGAATCGCTCGTGAAGAAATACAGCTTGTGGAGCGCATACAACCGCTGCAGCTCTTTGATCGGATCGGGCGCGTCGTACACACGGATGTCGATGTAGCGATCGGTCCCGCCGAGGTAGCCGCCCTTGGCGCGCACCACGAGCAGCGCCGCCGATTGCATGCCCCGCTTGTCGCCGCCGCCCGCCTGCCCCGCGACCAGCGCGGCAATCAGCCGGTCGGCCAGCGTGCCGCGGCTGCGCTCGAAGGTTTCGGCCATGTTCCGGACGGTCGCCTCCGAGACCATGATGTTGGCTTGCGCCGCATAACCATGACCCACGATCAGCTGGCCTTTGCCGCCCATCTGCCCAGCGGCCCCTCCGCCCGTCCGTCCCCCCGCCCAATCAAACGTCGAGTCGCCGGTCCAGCTGGCGGAGTTCCCGTGCGCGTCTACCATCCCGACCTGACGCTGCGATGGCTGGGGATCGGTGCGCATGATGATGCGCATCGCTTCAGGCGCGCTCGCCCCGCGCGCCAACAGCTCCAACCCCTTCTCCCCGTAGTCGGTGTTGCTCAGCGCCTGCGTCGCGACCGCGCCCACACCCGCGCGGGCCCACGGCACCAGGCCCCCGACGTTGGGGAACTTCGACTGGACGGCGATGCCCAGGTCGCCGGTGACGGAATCGTAGGCGACGATGCTGTAGGTGTGTGCGCGCTTGAGAAAATCAGATGGTGGAGGTTGGGACGATGGGTGGAGGATCTGCAGGAGCGCGAGCACGAGCACAGGGTTATTCCTTTCTCATTTTCTTTTTCAGCTCTTCGAGCTGGCGTGCCGCGGCCGCTTCGCGCGCCGCCCGGTCCATGTCCGACTTCAGCAGCTCGTCGCTCAAGTCCGTTTCCGGCCGTGTGGCGCCGGCCTCTTCCAGGTCACGCCATGCCTGCTCCGTGCTCCCTGCTCCGCTCGCCTGGTCGGCCGCCTTGAGCTGCGTCCGCATCTCGTCCAGCTCGCGCTGCGCCAGCGCGAGCTCCTCGCGTTGCGTTGCCACCTTACGCTCCAACACGCCGAGTCGCTCGCGGTGCTTCGCCGCAAACCGATCGGCGACGGCCACGGTCTCCTGATCCTGGATCTCTCCCGCAAGCCGGCCGCGGCGTTCGGCATCGGCCAGGCGCTGCCGTTCGGCGCCGACCTCGCGTTCCGTGCGCGCGATCGCCTCCTGCACCTCGGCGACCGCCACCTTCGCATCGACGACCGCCTCGCGCATCTGCCGCGCGAGCGAGCGGAGGTCGGGGCCGGACGCCGCATCGAGGGCGGCGCGGAACGCATCCCGCAGGCGTTCGAACAGGGATCAGCTCTTCCGGACGGTCTTGGCGAAAAAGTCGGAGAAGACGGGCTCCACCGCGCGCGACCCGCATTTCGGGCAGGCGGGGCGAGGGTGGGCGGCATGCTCGGCCATGGTTTCGGTGTGGGAGAACTGCACGTCACACGCAGAACAGCGGTACTCGTACAATGGCATAGTGCAACGTTATTCCCGCGCAAAACCACGGTCAAGTTGACGCACCCGAGGCCGGGCGCAAATTGCTGGGATGCGCAAGGTCTGGCTCGTGATCGTCGTCCTCATCGCATGTGGCGGTCTCGAACCCGAACCGATCTGCGCACCCAATCTCGTGGGGTTGTGCGGAACGCTGCGATTTCGCGGAACCGTCCCGGACAGTACCGACGCCGTCTTCATCGCCGCCTATCTGACACTTCCGCAAACCTGCAGCGATCTGATCGACAACCGCCGACCAGTAATACCGGGCTCCGTCCCCTATACGGACTCGGCCGCGGCGTATAGCGTCGCGATCGATCCCGGCACCTACCACTGGATCGTCGCGGTCTGGAAGAAGCTCGGCGCTTTGACGATCTCACCGCAGGACACCGCCCTCCTCCGAGTGGCCGGCTACTATCGCAATCCCGCCGACTCGACCCAGCGGGGTGTCGTTTCCGTTTCCAACGGCCCTGCCGCGGGGGACATTGACTTCGTCGTCAACTTCGACAGCCTGCGTCCCGCGACGGATTTCGTCACATGCACCGCGCAATAGCCACGCTGCTGCTCATCGCCGCGCCGCTTCCGGCGGCCGCGCAAGGCGTCCTGCGGGGCACCGCCCGCAGCACGCAGGGCGAGATGCTGGTGGGCGCGAGCATCGCAATTCCCGGTACGACGCTGTCGACGCGCACCGATCGCCAGGGGATGTACCGCATCCCGCTCGTGCCCGCCGGCACCGTGCGCGTCCACGCCGGCGCGATCGGACACGCGTTCGTGGATACGACGGTTGCCCTGACGGGCGGCGACTCGACGACGCTCGACTTCACGCTGCGGCCCGAGCCGCTCGCACTCCCGCCCGTCGACGTCGTCAGCGACCGCGTTCCGCACTTCGGCGACCGGCCCGCCACTACCGTCGCGCAGGTCAGCGAGCGAGAGCTGAGCCACCGCGCCGTGACGACGGTCGATGAAGCGATCGATCACGTCGCGGGCGTGCAGTTCGTGAATGGCCAGGTCAACCTCCGCGGCTCGACGGGATACGTGCAAGGTCTGAACTCGCGCGTGCTCATGACGGTCGACGGCGTCCCCATGAATCAGGGCGACCGCGGCGGAATCAACTGGGACCTGCTCTCGGTGGACGACATCGAGAGCGTCGAGATCCTGAAGGGTGCCGGCTCCTCGCTCTACGGGTCCGCCGCTTTCGGCGGCGTCGTGAACGTGACGACCCGCGACATTCCCACGGGGCTGCATACTCGCCTGCGAGTCACCGGCGGGATGTACGGCGATCCGCCCCACGCCATTTGGAAGTTCCGCGATACGCCGGGACTCCTGGGCAGTGGAGACCTCGCGGCGTCATACGGCACAGACGCCTGGGGCGGGAGGATTTCCGCCGGCGATCGCCACTCGGACGGCTACCGCGAGCAGGATCAGGACGACCATCTGCATTTCGCCGCTAAGGCGCGGTGGCAGCCGTCCGTCAATACCCGGGTCGATGTGTCGGGTGCGTGGGCCGTCGACCGCTATGACGTGCCGCTGACCTGGTGCAGCCGCGGCACCTGCGACGATCGCGGTCAGGTGTTCCAGCCGTTCATGATCGATACCAGCGGCCGCGGCGCGCGCACCGACTCCCGCAAAGGCTATTTCGCGGCGCAGGTGCGGACGACGGTCTCACCCCAGTTCGCGTGGAGTGCGCGCGCCTCGTGGCTGCGCACGCATTTCGTGGATGTGCGTCGCCCCACGTCGGAGTTCGGCGTCGGCGACCGCTTCGGCGCGGAGGGACGGATCGAAGCGCATCCGGCCCCCCTGCGAACCGTCATCGTCGGCGCCGAGGCCACCTACTCCGACGTCACGAGCGACATCTTCGGCATCCACTCGCAATCGGAGTTTGCCGCGTACGGACAGAGTGAGCAGCAGATCAGCGCGGTTCGCGTCAGTGGTGGGGCGCGCGTCGACTTCCTCGCCGTCGACGGTGGCTCGCTGACTGCCGTCGTGAGCCCCCGCGTCGCCGCGACGTTGAACGAAGGGGCGGGAACCTGGCGCGCGTCGGTCGGCCGGGGCTTCCGCTCACCCACGATGGCGGAGCGGTTCGTGCACACCACGGCCCTCGGGTTCGACGTCATTCCAAACCCCACACTCCGGCCCGAGACCGGGTGGTCCTTTGAGATCGGGCACACCAGCGCGCCCATATTGCGTTTCATGCGGCTCGATGCCGCCGTGTTCTGGACCGAAGCCCGCGATTTGATCGAGCCCAGGTTGCTGCGGTTTCCCGCCGACACCGCGGTTCGGCTCGACAGTGTGAAGATTCAGCTGCAGAACGTCGTGCGCGCGCGCATCGCCGGAATCGACGCCAGCCTGATCGCCGCGCCGATTCCCGACCGGCTCATCGCCACACTCGGCTACACCTACCTCGACACCCGCCGTCGTCTCGCCGGCGACACGACCGAGGGGCCGCTCGCGTTCCGGCCGCGGCATCTCGTCACCCTCGGCGCGGACTACAGCATCGGCGCGGGCTCGGTGGGGGCGGACTTTCGATACGCGAGCCGGCCAGAGCGCGTCGAGCTCGAGGGGTTCGTCGACTCACGGCGGGTGCCCGTGAAGGTTCTGGATCTGCGCGCCGAATGGCGGCGCGGACCCGTCGAGCTGCGTGTTCTGGCCGCGAACGTGCTCAACTACATCTACAACCTGGTGCCGGAGACCCTCGCACCGGTGCGAACCGTCACCGTGACCGCTGTCTGGTCACATTAGCGTTACATTTGCAACCCATGACACGACCGACGTTGTCTTTCCTTTTGTTGCTGGCGACGGGGTGCGGCCGTGGCACCGGCGGTTCGCCCACGTGTGGCATCGCGCTGCTCGCCGGTCCGGGTCTGATAACCTCGCAGTTGTCGAATGCGCGCGACGTGCTCACCGATCCGCCGCGTGGCATCCCCGATTCCCTCCCCGCCCTCGTGATCCAGAAGTCGAACGACCGAGGCGCGGTGATCGTCGGTCGCGATGCCGAGGGCAAAGTCTCGATGCAGTTCCGGGGACCGGCGTTCCCAGCCCAGGGCTATGGTCTGCTGGTCGTGGACGACACATCACAACGCGCCATGGGAGTGCTCATCCTCGATCAAGAGGAGCCGAAGCGTCATCCGGCCATCGGCACCGTGATCGGCGGGAGCACGGCGTTGAACCTCTACGGCGTCCTCGTGGACTGGGCCAGCGTCAGCAATCCGCGCTGTCCCTTGTTTGGCCCCGCGTCCCAAACGTCGTGAAACCGGCTCCCGCCGTTGCTGTGACGGCGCCCCGCCGCCTGGTCGAGGGCCGCGAGCGCGTCACCCTGAATACCGCCTACGTTCGCGCCCTCGAAGGCGCCGGCCTGGTTCCCCTCGCCGTTCCGACGATGCTGGCGGCCGATCGCGCCGGCGCCGCCCTCGCGGCCGTGCGCGGGCTCGTGCTCACCGGTGGTGAAGACGTCGCGCCCGCCCGCTACGGCGCGGCGCCGCATCCCCGCCTGGGCGATGTGGACCCGGTCCGCGACGCCGCCGAGCTGGCATTGATCGCGGCCGCGCGGGCGCGCGGTCTTCCGATTCTCGCCATCTGCCGCGGCATTCAGATTCTCAACGTCGCCCTCGGCGGCACGCTCTATCAGGACCTAGACAGCGAAAGGCCGGGACCCGTGCCACACAATGACGAGACAGGCCGTCATCCGGTCCACGTCGAGGCGGGCTCGTTGCTCGAGCGCACGCTCGGCACGCGCTCGGCGAGCGTGAACAGCCGGCACCATCAGGCGATCCGCGATCTTGCGCCCGGCCTCAAGGCGGTCGCGTGGGCCGACGACGGCATCATCGAGGGCGCGGAGCCCTCCGACGCGAAGGAGCCGTGGATGGTGGCGGTCCAGTGGCACCCCGAGGACCTGACGGAACGGGCGCTGTTCGACGGCTTCGCGCGGGCCGTGGCATGACCGCGGCGCTCCACGCGTTCCCGTCGGCGGAGTGGGTCGCCGCGTACGGCGCGGCGATCAATGCGAGCGACGACTACCGCACGGCATCGACGGAGTGGACGCATGGCGCCGTCGCGCTGGTTCTGCCCGCGCAACCGGGCATCGGCGTGCCGGAAGATGTCGCCATCCTGCTCGACCTCGAACGCGGCACCTGTCGGACCGCGCGACTCGTGCCCCGGCAGGACGCACAACAGGCCCCGTTCATCCTGACGGCCGAATACCGCTTCTGGAAGCAGATCATCAAGAAGGAGCTCGGCCCCATCGCCGGGATCATGCAGCGCAAGGTCGCGCTGCAGGGATCCCTGCCGATCGTGGTCCGGTTCATCAAGTCGGCCGAGGCGCTCGTCGACGCCGCGACGCGCGTGCCGACCCGGTTTCTCGACGAAGCAAAATGAACGCCTCGGTTGCCGAGATCCTGACGCGCCTCACCGCCTTGTCGCACGAGCTGGCGGGAGCGTTCCGTCCGGCGACCATCGTCGAGATCGTGGCACGCGTGTTGACCGAGCAGCTGGCGCCCGGCCGGTTGTCGGTGATGCTGCTGGACGTCGACACCAACGGGCTCCGTGTGGCCTACCACAACGGCCCCCGCCCCGCCACGACCGACGACCCGCTGCTGCAGCTCGCACTGCGGCGCGGGCCGATCGTCTTCCCCGACACGGTCGCGGCGCGCGCCGCCGAGCTGAACGTCAAGGTCGACAAACCGGCGCCGGCCAGCTGGCTCGGCGTACCGATCGTGGCGGTGTCGCGCACCATCGGCGCGGTCGCCCTGGAAGGCGACGGCAAGAACGCGATGGACGAGAGCGCCCTGATGTTCACTCGCGCCGTGCTCGCGCAGGCCGGCATCGCGCTCGAGAACGCCCGCCTGGTGGAGCTGCTCTCGAGCGGCAAGCGCGAGTGGGAGCAGACCGTGGACGCGTTCAACCAGGCCATCTGCTACGTGGATCCGCAGGGCGCCGTCCGGCGCGCGAATCGCATGTTCGCCGAGCTGATCAAGCTCCCCGTCACAGCACTCCCCGGGAGGTCATGGTTGACCCTGCTGCCGCCGGCGTGGGCGGATCCAGTCGCCCGTCTGCTCGCGCCGGGAGGCGCCGGCACCCCGATCGAAGTCCGGGCGGGCGACCGGATTCTGCTCGTGACGGCGATTCCCGCGGGCGAGCCCGGCGCCACCGTGCTCCTCTTCGAAGATCAAAGCGACAAGCGCCGCTTGCAGGAACAGCTGCTCCAGTCGGAAAAGATGTCGGCCATCGGCCAGCTGATCGCCGGGGTCGCGCACGATCTCAACAACCCCCTCGCTTCAGTCGTCGGCTTCAGTGACCTGCTCGGGGAGGCCGCGGATGTCCCGCCGCGCCTCGCCGAGCCGCTCGCGGTGATCCGACAGGAGGCGGAACGCGCCTCGGCCATTGTGCGCAACCTGCTGTCGTTCGCGCGCCGCCAGGAAGGCGAGCGCCAGCTGCAATCGATCCGGCCGATCCTCGAGTCGACGCACCAGCTCCTCAAGAACCAACTGCTCGCGGCGCGCATCGAGCTGACGCTCAGCTTCGAGCCGGGGTTGCCGGAAGTCCAGGTGCACGCGAATCAGATCAAGCAGGTATTCGTGAACATCATCAACAACGCGGCCCAGGCAATCACGAGCACGCGCGCGAAGGGAGGCGGGGGCCGGATCGAGATCGCGACCAGATGCGAGCCCGACGGCCTCTCGGTCCACGTCTCCGACAATGGCCCGGGCATTCCCGAGGCCGTCGCCCAACATGTGTTCGAGCCGTTCTTCAGCACCAAGTCCGAGGGCGAAGGCACGGGCCTCGGCCTCTCGATCTGCCTCGGCATCGTGAAAGAGCACGGCGGCAACATCTCGGTTGAACCGGGCGGAGCGGGGAGTGGCCGCGGCGCGACGTTTACCGTCGAGCTGCCGACCGGCGTGCGCGCCGAGCGCAGCTCGGCCGCCGGCGGGGCGGAAGCCGAACCAGCTCCCGCCGAACGGCAGGAGCAGCTCCGCGTGCTCGTGGTCGATGACGAGCCGCACATCCTCCACTATATGCAGGCGACGCTCGAAAGCTGGGGTCACGAGGTCGTGCTGGCGCACGATGGCAGCCAGGCGCTGAAGCGCGCGCTGATGCAGCCGTTCGACTTGATCATCTGCGACTTGCGTATGCCTCGGCTCGGCGGGCGCGAGATGTTCCACACGCTCGCGCGTATGCACCCGACCGTCGCGGAGCGCATCATTTTTGCCACGGGCGACACGGTCCGCGGTGACACGCTCCAATTCCTCGAAGAGCTGGGCCGTCCCTTCCTGCAGAAGCCATTCAAGCTCGATGCGCTACGCCGCGTACTCGCCGGAGTCGAAAAAGCCGGGATTCGGGGTTAGGGATTCGGGACTCGGGCTCCCTAGCCCCGAGCCCCATTCGAGATGCGCATCCTCCAGGTGGACTCGGGTCGCGAATGGCGCGGCGGCCAGAACCAGGTCCGGCTGCTGTGCCGCGAGCTCCGCCACGCAGGCGCAATCGAGCAGGTTCTCCTCACCAGGCGGACCGGCGAGCTGGCCCGGCGCGCCGCCGCGGATGGTACAACCGTGCACGGCACCGCATGGGAGATGGCGCTCGACCCCCGAGCGTGGTGGCAACTACGGCGGACCATCTCGGCCTTCCAGCCGGACATCATCCATGCGCACGACAGTCACGGCCTGACGCTGGCCGCGACGCTCGCGCGTAGCCGCACGCTCGTTGCGGCGCGGCGCGTGGATTTTCACGTCGGGCGCTTTGGCGGGTGGCGCCGCGCCGACCGGATCATCGCGGTGTCGGACGCCGCCAAGCAGGTCCTGGTCGGCGACGGGATCGCCGGGGACAGGATCACCGTGGTGCGCGACGGGATCGATCCCGAGGAAATCCGACGCGCCAGCCTGCCGGCGCTCGACATGCGCGCTCGGCTGGGCATCCCCGCCAACGCCCCGTTGGCGGTGAACGCCGCCGCGCTCGTCGATCACAAGGATCATGGAACGCTGATCCAGGCGGCGCGGCATGCGCGAGCCCTCGAGCCCGACCTCCATTGGATCATTGCCGGGGAAGGGCCGCGGCGCGCAGCGTTGGCAGCGCAGATCGCGCGGCTCGAGCTCCAGGAGCACGTGCATCTGGTGGGCTGGGTCGACCGGATCGAGGCCCTGATCGCTGAAGCGAGCGTCTTCGTCATGTCATCGAAACAGGAAGGTCTTGGCAGCGTCATTCTCACCGCGCTGGCGCTGGGCCGGCCCGTCGTCGCCACCCGAGCCGGTGGCATCCCCGAAATCCTCCCTGCGGACGTGCTGGTTCCCCCCGGCGCCGCTGACGCGCTGGCGAAGAAGGTGGTCGACATGCTGCATCACCCGACGCCGGTCCCGTTCCCTCCGCGCTTCAGCGCCCACGCCATGGCACATGGCGTCTTGGACGTCTATAGGGCCCTTCTCTAGATTGCAGGGCCATGATTTACGTCTGCGTGCCCGTCCACAACGAGGCCAGCACGGTCGGCCTCGTGCTCTGGAAAGTCCGCCAGGTTTTCACCGCCTTTCAGCGGGAATACCAGATCATCGCGTGCGACGACGCCTCGACCGACGCTACCGGCGAGGTCCTCGCGTCCTATGCCCGCGTCTTGCCGCTGACCGTGATCAAGCACCGCTCGCGCCTCGGCTACGCGCGCAGCCTTGAAGAGCTGCTGCGGCTGGCGCTGCAACGCACCGACCGCCCCAAGCGCGACTGCGCGATCACGTTGCACGCCGACTTCGTCCATGCTCCCGAGACGATGGAGGAGATGGTCAAGCGGCTCGAGTCGGGGGCGGACCTCGTGGTCGCCGAGCAGTATCGGGAACAGGGGACGCGCTCCTGGCCGGAGCGCTGGGCACGGCAGTGGGCGCCACGGCTGCTCCGCGTGGGCGGTGGGGTGAAGGACTCGATCTCCGGGTTCACCGCCCTGCGCTTGATCGTGCTGCGGCAGGCGACCCGCGGAGGCGACGCGGCGCTCCTGACGACCGAAGGGTGGGCCGCCAACGCGGAGCTGCTCGCACGCCTCGGTGCCCACGCCCGCCGCATCGAGGTCGTCCCGAGCGCGGCGCGCTACGACCTCAAGCAGCGGCCGTCCCGGTCCAGTCCCTGGCAGCAGCTGCTCGGCGCCTGGCGCTCGCGTGGCCTGGTCAATGCCGCGCGCAAAAGCGCGGCGACGCTGCTCGTGTTGGCGTTGCTGACGGCGGCCCAGGCGCTCGTGGCGCAGGACACCACATGCACCGGCAAAATCGTGAGCGCTTCGGCACCTGGTACCTCTGGATCTCATCCGGCGCCGGCCGTGCCCTTCACCGTGGGCGAGCGGTTCTCGTTCGGCGCCAGGTACGGGATCTTCAGCGTGGGCAGCGCCGCAATGGAAGTCATGGGAATCGACACCGTGCACGGCGTGGAGACCGTGCACATTCGATTTCGCATCACGGGCGGTGCGCTCTGGTACCATCTCGACCAAACCATCGAGTCGTGGGTGGGACGGTACGACTTTCGCTCGCGCCGCTACTCATCGATTCAGGATGAGCGCGACCGCCATCGCGAGAACCGGTATGAGATCTATCCGGACTCCGGCTTCTATCGTGAGGTAGGGCGCGACACCACGTTTGCCACGGTGCTCGAGCCGCTCGACGACGCGGCCTTTCTGTATTGGATCCGGACGGTGCCGCTCCAGGTCGGGAAGAAGTGCGAGTACGCCCGGTATTTCCGGCCCGATCGCAACCCGGTGATCCTCGAAGTGCTGGGGCGCGAGCGGGTGAGTGTGGCGGGCAAAAAGTGGCAGGCCATCGTGGTACGCCCCAAGATTCCGCGGGGGCGTGGCATCTTCGCGGAGAAGTCGGAGACGCGGATCTGGCTGTCCGACGATGCGCAGCGCGTCGTGCTCGCGATCCAGTCCAACTTCTCGTTCGGCCAGGTGACGCTGAAGCTCAAGGACTACGTGGTCCCGGGAGTGCCGCGGCCATGACCGACTACCGCGAAGCCGACTTCGCTCGGCTCAAGACCGTGCCCGTTGCCAAACGCGCCAACAAAGTCGACGCCTCGCTCCTCGCCCACCCGCCGCTGCCCTCGGATCGTTCGTTCAACGCCTTTATCGACGGGTTGCCCTCCATCCTCGCCGCGCAAGATCTGCGCTATGTCGTCGACCAGATCGCGGCTGCGGCCGGGCGGCGCGCGGTCCTGGCGATGCTGGGCGGGCACGTGATCAAGGTGGGGCTCGGACCGCTGCTGATCGCGCTGATGCGCAAGCGCGCGATCACCGCGATCGCCATGAACGGGAGCGCGGCCATCCACGACTTCGAGCTTGCTGCGTACGGCGGCACGAGCGAGGATGTCGCGGCGGGGCTGGGCGACGGTACCTTCGGCATGGCGGAAGAGACCGGACGCGAGATGAACGCCGCGTTGGCGCGCGGCGCGACGAGCGAGCAGGGCGCGGGCGAAGCGCTCGCGGAGTATCTCCGCGCGCGCAAGGATCTTCCGGGCCGCGACGTATCAGTCCTGCTCGCGAGCGCCGAGCTGGGCGTGCCGGTGACGGTACACACCGCGATCGGCGCGGAGATCACGCATCAGCATCCGACTGCCGACGGCAGCGCGATCGGGATCACGAGCCACCGCGACTTCAGGCGGCTCGCCGGCGTCGTGCCCGGACTCGACGATGGGGGGGTGGTGTTGAATCTCGGCAGCGCCGTCGTGATGCCGGAGGTCTTTCTCAAGGCGCTGACCATCGCCCGCAACCTGAACGGTGGAAAGCCCAAGAACTTCACGGCGTGCGATTGCGACATGCAGCGGCATTATCGGCCGCGGGTAAATGTCGTTGAGCGGCCGACGCTGGCAGGGGGCCGGGGCATTCAACTCACCGGGCACCACGAAATCCTCTTCCCGATGATTGCGTGGGCGGTATTGTCCCGGCTGGAACAACGACAGCTTTAGGAGGCGGGGCGCCCCTTGATCGTGTCGCGGATGCGATCAGCGGTACGGGGACTGACAAGCCGTAACGCGAGGTAGACGACGAAGCCGATGAACGCGAGCCAGAGCACCGTCATCGCGAGACCAACCAGGCTCCCAAGGATGCCGAAAATCAGCTTGAGGCCGAGCCATGCGAGAACGGCGAGAACGGCAAACCCTAAAATGCTCCGGAACATGATTGCCTCCGTGGTGTCCGGTGCGTCTGCAGCGTACGCCTAAATGTCGCACAAAGTTTCGTCCTGTGAAGTGCTGGTCGCAGGCGGCGGGATCATCGGAGCCGCCTGCGCCCGGGCCGCGGCGTTGCGGGGCTTGCGGGTTATCATCTGCGAGCCAGGCCCCGATCCGGCGGCGGCGTCGGCGGCCTCCGCCGGGATCCTGGGACCGCAGATCGAGCGCGCCGACGATGCGTTGCGCGCGCTCGGATTGCGCGCGCGCGATCTCTACGAGAGCCTAGCCCCCGCACTGGCGGAGAGCACCGGCGTCGACATCGGGTTGTGGCGCGACGGGATCGCGTCCCTCGCATTCGACGAGGCCGAAGCCGAACGGCTCCGTGACACAGTCGCCCACCAGCGTCAGGCGGGACTGCGCTGCGACTGGTTGGAGCCGGAGGAGGTAGCGGAGCGGTTCCCGGCTACCGCGCCCTCTCTTGGCGCGATGTTCGCGCCGGAAGACGGTGCCGTGGACGCCCCCGCGCTCGCCCGCGCGCTACACGCCGATGCCAAGCGCCACGGTGCACGCACGCTGAACACGCGCGTGACCCGCCTCAGCACGATCCTCGGTCGGGCGACCGGCGTCGAGATACCGGCCGGCAAAATCAAGGCCGAGCACGTGGTCATCGCTGCGGGCGCCTGGTCTCCGCGCATCGGGCACCTGCCCCGCACGCTGCCCGTCGAGCCCGTCCGTGGCCAGATGGCGGCTGCGCCGTGGCCGGCAAACATGCCGCGCACGGTGCTGTACTACGACCACGGCTACGTCCTCGCGCGGAGTGGCGAGGCCATCTTTGGCAGCACGATGGAGCACGTTGGTTTCGACGGTAGCGTCACCGAGTCCGGAGTCCGTGGGATCGTCGCCGCGGCCCAGCGGCTGTTGCCACACCTGCCAGCCGTCCCAACCCGCACCTGGGCCGGTCTGCGCCCCGTGACGCCCGACGGGCGTCCGATCATCGGACCCGATCCAGACGTGCGAGGGTTGTGGTACGCCACCGGCCACGGCCGAAACGGCGTGCTGCTCGCGGGCCTCACAGGCGAGATCATCGGCGATTTGGTGAGCACGGGCGCCACGGAAGTGGAGATTGCTTCTCTCGCCCCGGAGCGATTTACTTCGTAGGATGTTCCGCAGTTGCGCGTTCTGTAACGCGACGTTTGACGGTGATGGCGGCCCCTCGGGGCTTGGCGTCGGGCGGCGAATCGCTTTCGATGAATGGAGGGGGCGGCTGTGGGTCGTCTGCCCCCGCTGCAGCCGCTGGAATCTCACCCCATTCGATGATCGCCTGGAACGCATCGAAGCCGTGGCGCGCTCCGCAAGCCAGGGACGAATCGCCGCGTCCACCGATCAGGTCGCGTTGATCCGCTGGGAGCGCTATGACTTCGTGCGCGTCGGCAAACCGCCGCGCGTCGAGCTGGCGACGTGGCGCTATGGCGAGCGGCTGCGCAATCGCCAGCGCGAGCGGATGAAAGTCGTGGTCCCCCTCACGGTCGCAGCGATCGGTCTCGGTATCGCCGCGAACGTGGCGGCGGGCGGCGGGTTCGGCGTGGTCATCTGGAACGTCCACCGCCTCGCCGATTGGTTCTATCTGCGGCTGGTAGGCGGCCGCAAAGTCACGCTGAGCGAGCCACCCATCTGCGCCCGGTGCGGCACGCTCATGCAACTGCGCGCACGCCACATTCAACATTCCCGCATCGTCCCCGATCGCCACACCGACATGGCGGTGGTACTGAGTTGTCCCAGGTGCCACGGCGAAGGTGCGCAGCTCACAGGCAGCGATGCGATTCACACGCTGCGGCAGGGACTCACCTATCTGAACCTCAGACGCGGTGGTCGTCGGCGCGCGGAAGATGCCGCGCGAGAAGTCGACCATGCCGGTGGCGCCGATCGCCTGGTGCGTGACATCGCGCACCGTGAGCTGACGTTGCGGTCGCTCCGGGCGGAGCGCGGCCTCGCACTCGAAATGGCGGTGGACGAGCGCGCCGAGGTCGAGGAGCTCGAGCGCCAATGGCGGGAGGCCGAGGAGATCGCCGACATTGCCGACGGGACGCTCGGGACGTCGACGGAGGTCGAAAACGAGTTACGGCGGCTCAAGAACCGGGGTGGGGATCAACCGTCTGGTTGAAAAATGCCCTACCCCGTGCTCTGAGCACACACTATCTTCGACGTCCATGGCCGCCCCCCCCGCCCCGCTCGTACAGATTCAGCCCCCCATTCCTGCAGAGCAGACCCGTAAGCCCTCGTGGCTGAAGGTGAAAGCGCCGGGGGGGCCGAACTACGTCGCGCTCAAACACATGATGCGTGACCTCAAGCTCCATACGGTGTGCGAGGAGGCGCACTGCCCGAACATCGGCGAGTGCTGGGAGCACAAGGCGGCCACGTTCATGATCCTGGGCGACGTCTGCACGCGCAATTGCGCCTACTGCGCCGTGGCCCATGGGACGCCGGCTCCCCTCGATGCCGGCGAACCGCAGCGGTTGGCCGACGCCGTCCAGCAGATGGGACTGAGGCACGTCGTCATCACGAGCGTGGATCGCGACGACTTGCCGAACGGCGGCGCCGAAGTGTTCGCCGCATGCATCGCGGAGATCCGGCTGCGGCTGCCGCAGACATCGGTCGAGGTCCTGATCCCCGATTTCAAGGGCAACCCCGCAGCACTCGGCCTCATCGTCGCGGCGCGGCCCGACATCCTCAATCACAACCTCGAAACGATCGCCCGGCTGTACCGGATTGCGCGCCCCGGCGGCCGCTACACGCGCGCGCTGGAGCTGCTCGACGGTGCCAAAGCGATGAATCCGGAGCTGCTGACGAAGTCAGGGATCATCTGCGGGCTGGGAGAAGATTGGGACGAGCTGCTCACGGCGCTGCGCGACCTGCGCGCGGCACGCGTCGACATCGTCACGATCGGCCAGTATCTGCGCCCGTCCGACCAGCATCTGCCCATCGCACGCTGGTACACACCGGACGAGTTCGCCGAGCTGAAGCGTTATGGCATGTCGTTGGGATTCCGTCACGTTGAATCGGGCCCGCTGGTTCGCTCCAGCTATCACGCGTGGGAGCAAGTGGAGGCAGCCACCGCATGACCGCCACCGCCAGATCCGCGAAAGCCAGCGCACCCTCATCCGCCCCGCCACCCGAGCTGCTTCTCAAGATGCTGCGGCAGATGCTGCTGGTCCGGCGCTTCGAGGAAAAGGCCGCGGAGGCGTACGCGCTCGGCAAGATCGGCGGATTCTGTCACTTGTACATCGGCCAGGAAGCGGTCGCCGTCGGCGCGCTCGCGGCGCTGCGCGACGACGACTACGTCATCTGCTCCTATCGCGAGCACGGCCAGGCGCTGCTCAAGGGCATCTCGCCGAACGCGGTCATGGCGGAGCTGTTCGGCAAGGCCACCGGATGCTCGAAGGGCAAGGGTGGCTCGATGCATCTGTTCGATGCCACGCGTGGCTTCATGGGCGGTCACGGGATCGTGGGCGGCCACGTTCCCCTCGGCGCCGGCCTCGCGTTCGCCAGCAAATACCTGGGCAACGACAAGGTCTGCGTCTGCTTCTTCGGCGAAGCCGCGGTCAACATCGGCGCCTTTCACGAAACGCTGAACATGGCCTCGGTCTGGAAGCTGCCGGTCATCTTTCTCTGTGAGAACAACCGCTACGGCATGGGCACGGCGTTCGAGCGCGTCGCGGCCGTGACCGACATCGTCGAGCATGCGTGCAGCTACGACATGGCCGCCGAGCTCGTGGACGGGATGAACGTGCTGACCATGTACGACGCCACGCGGCGCGCGGTCGAGCGGGCGCGGAAGCAGAGCCATCCGACGCTCCTCGAGGTGCGGACCTACCGCTACATGGGCCACTCCATGTCCGACCCGCTGCACGGCGTGTACCGCACGAAGGACGAAGTCGAAGAGCAGAAGGCCCGCGATCCGATCGCGCAGCTCGCCGGCAAACTCAAGGAAGACGGCGTGATCGATCAGGCCGCGCTCGACGCGCTGGACGCGGAAATCCACGCGGAGGTCGAGGAAGCAGTGAAGTTCGCCGACGAGAGTCCGGATCCCGAGCCGGGCGAGCTGTTCACCGACGTGTTGGTCGACTGATGGCGACACTCACCTACCGGGACGCCCTGAATCAGGCGCTGCGCGAAGAGATGCAGCGCGATCCCAACGTGTTCCTGATGGGCGAAGAAGTGGGCGTGTATCAGGGAGCGTACAAGGTCAGTCGGGGCCTGCTGGAGGAGTTCGGCGCCAAGCGCGTGGTCGATACGCCCATCGCCGAGCTGGGGTTCGCCGGGATCGGTGTCGGGGCCGCGATGGGTGGGCTGCGCCCGGTCATCGAGTTCATGACGTGGAACTTCGCCGTGCTGGCGCTCGATCAGATCGTCAACTCCGCCGCCAAGATGCTCTACATGTCGGGCGGGCAGATTCGGATGCCGATCGTGTTCCGCGGCCCCAACGGCGCGGCGCTGCAGCTCGGGTCGCAGCATTCGCAGGCGTGGGAGAGCTGGATCGCGCACATCCCCGGCCTCAAGGTCGTCGCGCCGGCGACGCCCGCCGATGCCAAGGGGCTCCTCAAGTCCGCCATCCGCGACAACAATCCCGTCATCGTGCTCGAGGGCGAGATGCTGTACAACATGAAGGGCGAGGTCCCGGACGGTGAGCACGTCGTCCCGATCGGCCGCGCGGACATCAAGCGGCCTGGCAACGACGTCACGCTGGTCTGCCACTCCAAGACGGTTCCGGTGGCGTTGAAGGCGGCCGACCAGCTCGCCGAGCAACATGTGTCGGCAGAAGTGCTCGATCTGCGCTCGATCAGGCCCCTCGACGAAGCGGCGATCCTCGAATCGGTCAAGAAGACCAACCGGGCCGTGGTCGTGGAAGAAGGATGGCCCCACGCCGGGATCGGCGCGCAGATCGTCGATCTCATTCAGCGCGACGCATTCGACGACCTCGATGCACCGGTACAACGCGTGACGCAGGCCGACGTGCCGATGCCCTACAACAAGGTGCTCGAGCGCGCCGCCAAGGCCTCACCCGAGAAGGTCGTGGCCGCGGCCCGCCGCGTCCTCTACCTCGAATAGGCCCGCGCCATGGCCACCAGAGTTCACATGGAGGCGCTCTCGCCCACGATGGAGGAGGGGCGTCTCGTGAAGTGGACCAAGCACGAGGGCGACGCCGTGAAGTCGGGCGACACGCTGGCGGAGGTCGAGACCGACAAGGCGGTCATGGAGTTGATCGCGCGGGCGGATGGGCAGCTGCTCAAGGTACTGGTGGCCGAGGGCGCCACCGTGCCGGTTGGGAATATCGTCGCGTGGATCGGCAAGCCCGGCGAGAAAGTCGACGGAGCAGGGAGCACGGAGCAAGGAGCAGCGAAGCCGGCGCCTGCCGCTGCAGCTCCGAAGCCAGCCCCAGCCCCCGCTCCCGGTCCGGTTGCAACGGCGACCGATGCAACGCGAGTGAAGGCGTCTCCACTAGCACGGCGGATCGCCAAGGACGCGGGTGTCGATCTGAAGCTGGTGCAGGGATCAGGGCCGGGTGGCCGAGTCATCAAACGCGACGTCGAAGCCGGTGCGGCGAGTCCCAGCATCACCGGACAGCCGAGCGCGGCGCCAGCTCCCCGCTCCGTGCTCCGTGCTCCGTCCGGTGTGCCGTACGAAGACGTCCCCCTCACCCAGATCCGGAAGACGATCGCCAAGCGGCTCGCCGCCTCGATCGGTCCGATTCCGCATTTCTTCCTGACGACCGAGATCGACATGGAGCGCGCCGCCGAAGCGCGCGAAGC
>WNFY01000846.1_pt1 | contig 34512 bp, 29 predicted proteins | sample 5400091 | NCBI WGS metagenome assembly WNFY01 (sample SAMN13153364, study PRJNA577476) | soil metagenome | isolation source: 60 cm soil or saprolite under grassland replicate 1 | place: USA:California | collected 2016-06-15 | reverse complement strand
ACGACCGCTGCCGCAGCCGCCCCGAGACGATCACCCGCATCCCCCGGGTCAGCGACTCGGCCACGTTCTCCGCCGCCTGCCGCCACACATTGCAGGTCAGGAACAAACTGTCCCCGTCCTTCCACTCACCCGTGGAGTTGTCCCGGAACCTGGGCGTGGACGCCACCCGGAACTTCGCCACCGGCTGCCCCGACGGGGTGAACCGCAGTTCCGGGTCGTCAACGAGGTTGCCCGCGATCGTGATCTGGGTGTCGCCTGCTGCCATCTGTCTGCTCTCCATAACCCTGGCGCTCTTCGTGTCAGCTCTCATCTTCCACCGGACCACTGACATTTCTGGCCGCATTGGCCGAGGTGACGTACCGTCGGGAAAATGGTGCTCAGTCCCGACGGTGCCGTCCTGCTGCTGATCGACCTGCAGGAGCGGCTCATGCCCGTCATCGCCGATCACGAGGTCGTCGTGGCCAGGGCCGTGCGGCTCGCGGAGGCGGCGACGCTGCTGGACGTGCCGGTCCGCGCCACCGAGCAGAACCCGGCCGGCCTGGGCCGGACCGTGCCGCCGCTGTCCGGCTACCCGCAGGCGGTCCTGGCCAAGACGACGTTCTCGGCGGCCGGTGATCCCGGCTTCGCCGCGCTGCTGCCCGCCGAGGGGGAGATCGTGGTGGCCGGGGTCGAGGCGCACGTGTGCGTCCTGCAGACGGTGCTCGACCTGCTCGACGCCGGCCGCCGGGTGGTGTGGGCGGCGGACGCGACCGGCTCGCGCGACCCGGCCGACCGGGCGGCTGCCATCGACCGCGCCCGCCAGCACGGCGCGGAGGTCGTGACCTCGGAGATGGTGCTGTTCGAGTGGCTGCGCGACGCCGGCCATCCGAGATTCCGCGAGGTGCACAAGCTCCTCAGGTAACGGGACCACTCCGCTACGGTGGGGCCATGCATCCGGGACCTGGCCCGCTGGCGCTGGTGGGCAGCGGTGAGTACCTGGCCGTCATGGCGGGTGTCGAAGGCGCCCTGATCGAGGGGCGTCCGCCCCGTTACGTCCAGATCCCGACCGCGGCGGCGCCCGAGGGGCCGGACCGGCTGCAGTACTGGCTCGACCTGGGCGCCGCGCAAGCCGAACGTCTCGGCGTGGAGCAGGTTCCGGTGGTGGTCAGGGACCGCGACGAGGCCGGATCCGCGGACCTGGCCGCCCTGATCGAGGGCGCCGGTCTGGTCTACCTGTCCGGCGGCAACCCGCAGTTCCTGGCCCGGACCCTGCGCGGCACCCGGGTCTGGGCCGCCATCGAGGCCGCCTGGCGGTCGGGCGCGGCGCTGGCCGGCTGCTCCGCCGGGGCGATCGCGCTCACCGACTGGGTCCCCGCCGTCCGTACTCCGGCCCGCGCGCCCGAGCCCGGGCTCGGCGTGCTGCCGTGGCTGCGCGTCCTGCCGCACTTCGACCGGATGCGGTCCTGGGCGCCGGACCTGGCCGCCCGGGCCGCGGCGGGCGCGCCCCCCGGCACCACCGTGATCGGCGTCGACGAGGACACCGCGATCGTCGACCTGTCCGGCGGTGGCCGCAGCTGGCAGGTGCACGGCCGGCAGCAAGCCTGGATCCTGACCGGCGGCCAGGATGACGGCGCCGGCCAGGATCAGGGCACCGGCCGGCAGCACAGCACCGGCCAGCCGTTCCCGGCCGGGGCTAATATCAAGGTTGACTTATATAAGTGGAACTTGATATTTTCCAGGTGTGCATGCGTTCGATGTGCTCGGCGACCCGGTGCGCCGGCGGATGCTCGAGCTGCTCGCCGAGGGTGAGCTGAGTTCCGGCGCGATCGGCGCGGTCGTCCAGCGGGAGTTCGGGATCACCCAGCCGGCCGTATCCCAGCACCTCAAGGTGCTCAGGGACAGCGGGCTGGCCACCGTCCGTCCGGCCGGGACCCGGCGGCTGTACGCGGTGAACTCCGAACCACTGCGAGAACTCGACGCGTGGCTCGACCGCTTCCGGCGCTTCTGGACACCGCACCTGGAGGCGCTGGGCACCGAACTGGCCCGGGGCAGGCGCGACCGCCGCCTCGGCCGTACACCACCGAACGAGAGGGGAAAGAACCCATGATCGACGTGACCCAGCAGATCAACGCCGTCCGGCGCCGGGTCGGCACCCGGGTGCTTGAGGCGGGCGAGGCGCGTACCGTCACCATCAGCCAGACCTACGCCGCCGCGGTCGAGGACGTCTGGGACGCCTGCACCAGCGCCGAACGCATCCCGCGCTGGTTCCTGCCGGTATCCGGCGAGCTGAAGCTCGGCGGCCGCTACCAGCTCGAAGGCAACGCGGGCGGCACCATCGAGGGCTGTGACCCGCCGAAGATCTTCTCCGCCACCTGGGAGTACGGCGGCGAGGTGAGCTGGATCGAGGTCCGTTTCGCCGCCGAGGCGGCCGACCGAACGCGGCTGGAGATCGAGCACATCGCGCACGTCAGCGACGAGCGCTGGGCGGAGTTCGGCCCGGCCGCGGTGGGCATCGGCTGGGACTCGGCGATCCTGGGCCTGAGCCTGCACCTGTCCGGCGGCCCGGCCATGGACCCCGCGGAGGGAATGGCGTGGGCCGCGTCCGCCGAGGGCAAGGAGTTCATGAGGCTCAGCGGCGAGCGCTGGTGCGAGGCGCACATCGCCAGCGGTGGGGACGAGGCCGAGGCACGCGCGATGGCCGGGCGGACCATCGCCGCCTACACCGCCACGCCGGGCTGACCGACCTGTAGGAGCAGCCGGAGCACGAGGGCGAGCGGCGGCCAGGCGGCGTGGCCGCCGCGGGTCACCGCGTAGGACCGGAGGACCACGTCGGGCTGGCGCAGCCGCCGCAGCGTCACCCCGCGGACCGCAGGCCGTCCGGCCGGGAGCAGGCCGACCCCCAGGCCCGCCAGGATCATGTCATACACCAGGTCCAAGCTGTCCGCGCGCTGCGTGATCCGCGGCTCGAAGCCGGCCAGCGAGGCCACGATGCGCACCACGTCCCCGTCGGCGGTGTTGCGTGAGTTGACGATCCACGCGTCGTCCCGGTACCGGCGGAAGACCTCCACCGCGGTTCCGCGCGGGCCCGGCCCGGACGGCGTGCCCAGGTGCCACGGAGTACTGGCCAGCGGCTCGGCCTGCAGGTCGCGGCCGAACCCGACCGGCGCCAGGTTGTAGTCGTAGGTCAGCGCGAGGTCGACCTTGTCCGCCGCGAGCAGGCCGAGCGCCTCGGCCGGCTCCTGCTCGAGCAGGTGCAGCCGGACCTCCGGCTGCCGTCCGGCCAGCATCCGGACGACCGGCAGCAGGACCTGGCGGAACGCCGAGGCGTAGGCGGCCACCCGGACCGTCCCGGCCGGCGGGGCCTCCGGGTCTAGGTCGCGGCGGGCGGCCTCGACCGCGGCCAGGATGGTGACGGCGTGGCCGGCCAGCCGGCGCCCGGCCGGGGTCAGCCGCACCCGCCGCCCGTCCGGCTCGATCAGCGCCGTGCCCGCCTCCCGGGCCAGCGCCGCGATCTGCTGCGACACGGTGGACGTGGTGACCTGCATCGCCTCGCCGACCTCGCGCATCGAGCCGAGGCGGGACAGCTCGAGCAGCAGCTCGAGCCGGCGCGGGTCCACGAGATAAATCATTCATTATCCATGAACGGTATGTCCATTAATCTCACGTGGACACGGACGATTCCGTCGTATCTACTGGCCATCATGATCAAGGGCGCGACGCCGGCCCGCACCGGCACCCTGATGGCCGTGGGCTCGATGACCTGCGTCCAGATCGGCCTGGCGCTGTCGGTCCCGCTGTTCGGCCGGCTCGGCCCGCTGGGCACGGTCTGGCTCCGGCTGGCCTGGGCGTCGGTGATCCTGCTGGTCGCGGTGCGTCCCCGGCCGTGGCGGTTCCGGCGCCCGATCCTGCTCGCCGCGATCGCCCTGGGCGTGGTGACCGGCGGGGTGACCATGCTGTTCATGGCGGCCATCGCCCGGATGCCGCTCGGGACGGCCAGCGCCCTGGAGTTCCTCGGCCCGCTCGGCGTGGCCGTCGCCCGGGGGCGCGGCCGCCGCCGGCTGCTCTGGCCCGGCCTGGCCGCGGCCGGCGTGCTGGTCCTGACCCACCCGTGGCAGGGCGGCGGCGACCCGCTCGGCATCGTCTTCGCGCTCGGCGCGGCCGCCTGCTGGGCCGCCTACATCCTGCTCACCCAGGCGGTCGGGGACGAGGTGGCGGGCCTGGCCGGGCTCGCGGTGTCCATCCCGGTGGCGGCGCTGGTCTCGACCCCGTTCGCGGCGCCCGAGATCAGCCGGGCGCTCACGCCGCAGCTGCTGCTGATCGGTCTCGGCCTGGCGCTGCTGCTGCCGGTCATCCCGTTCGGCCTGGAGATGTACGCGCTGCGGCGGCTGACCACGGCGGCGTTCGGCACCCTGATGTGCCTGGAGCCGGCGCTGGCCGTGCTGGCCGGGCTGGTGCTGCTCGGGCAGGTGCCCGGGCTGTCGGCGCTGGCCGGCGTCGCCCTGGTGGTGGCGGCCGGGCTGGGCGCCGTACGGACCGGCGCGCGCCTGGACGAAACACATGTTCGAATTGAATCCGAACGGGTCGGGGTGCCCGCCATCTGTAACTAGAGCAGCCGCAGCTGGCGGTCCGCGGGACGGCGCGGACGCCGGGGCGAGGTGAGCCCGGGCGGGGCGGGGATGATCGCGGCCAGGAACGAGGAGCGGCCGGTCGCATCCTCGGTGCCGTGCCTGGCCCGCCGGGCGGCGTAGCTGAGCAGCAGCCGCTCCCGGGCGCGGGTCATCCCGACGAATAGCAGCCGCCGTTCCTCCGCCGCGTCCTCGGGGGTGAGCGGCCCCGATTTAAAGGGGCCGGGCAGGCGCAGCGGCAGCAGGCCGCGCTCGCAGCCGGCCAGGAACACCACGTCGAACTCCAGGCCCTTGGCGCCGTGCAGGGTCAGCAGCGTGATCGCCTCGGCCCGCGGGTCCAGCGCGTCGGTCTCGGCGCCGGTGGCGATCTCGGTCAGGAACCGTTCTAGGTCCTCGCCGCAGCGGCGGGCCAGCGGCAGCAGCAGCTCGCCCGCGGCGCGCACGTCGGTCACCGTGGCGTCGCGGGCGCCCCGGGCCGCGGCGATGCCGCGCACCGCGGCGGTCACCCGCCCGGCCACGTCGCCGCTCTCCGCCAGGCGTAGCTCGCGCACTACGTCGGCCACGCCGGGGCGGCGCGCGAGCCGGTCGTGCGATCGCTTCTGGTACGGCAGCCCGGCCCGGGTCAGCGCCTGGGCCAGCGGCCCGGCCTGCGCGTCGGTGCGGTACAGCACGGCGATGTCGGCCAGGCCGAGCTTGCCGTGCTCGTGCCCGTCGGCCCGGCCGCTATCGAGGGAATTGAACGACGTGCCACCGAGCAGCTTGTCGATCGTGGCGGCGATCCAGGCCGCCTCGGCGTGCTCGTCCCCCGCTTCGTCCAGGGTGACCACGTCGCTAGGCCCGCTCCGGGCCGGGAAAGCCGTCCGTCCCGGGATCAGCGTGGCGGGTGCGATGGCCTGCATGGCGGCGGTCACGATGGCCGGGTTGGAGCGGTAGTTCCTGGCCAGCTCCACCGTGCTGGCCCCGGGGAAGTCGGCGGCGAACCGGCCGAAGATGCCGACGTCGGCACCGCGGAAACCGTAGATGGCCTGGTCCGGGTCGCCGATCGCGGTCAGCCCGGCGCCGTCGCCGCTGATCAGCCGGAGCAGCTCGTACTGGGCCGGGTCGATGTCCTGGTACTCGTCCACGCTGATCCGCGGCCAGCGGACGCGCAGCCCGGCCGCCGCGTCCGGGTCGTCACGGAGCACGGCGGCGGCCAGTTCCACCAGGCCGTCGAAGTCGACCAGGTCCCGCTGGGCCAGCGCCTTACGGAGCGCCGGGCCGGCCTCGGCGATCAGCCTGCGGCCGTCCCGCTCCGACCCGGTCACCTCGGTCGCGACCTGCAGCGCGACGGCCTCGTCCGCCACCTTGAACCGCGGCGAGAGCCCGGCCGCCTGGTGGTGCTCGCGCAGGATCCGCAGGCCCAGGCCGTGGAACGTGGTCACGGTGGGCTGGCCGCCGGAGCACAGGGCGGCCAGCCGGTCCTGCATCTGGAGGGCGGCGCGGCGGGTGAACGTGATGGCCAGGAAGGATTCGGCGGGCTGGGCGCGGTCGGCGATCTGGTGCGCGATCCGGTAGGTGAGCGTGCGGGTCTTGCCGCTGCCCGGCCCCGCGATGATCAGCAGCGGGCCGTCCGCGGCGGCCGCGGCCCGCTGGTCCGGGTCCAGGCCGTCCAGCAGCGTTCCGGTCGGCGCGGGGGCGGGAACCGTCAGCCCGGCCGGGCGCGGGGCGGGAGGTGGGGCGGGAGGCCCTGACCCGTTCGGCGTCCTTCTTTCTCTCTCCGGCGCCGGCCAGGCTGAACAGGGCCACCTCGTGCAGGTCGTCCGGCTGGAACAGGCGGATCGTGCCGTACTCGCCGTCGTACCCCGCGTCCCTGATGACCTCGCCGCGGCGCAGCCTGGTGATGCCCTCGCCGAGCAGCGACCCGCCCACCCGGCGCACGTCGTCGAGCGGGACGTCGCGCAGGATGCTCAGCTCGGGTCCCAGCGCGGCGACCAGCCGCCCGACCTCGCCGGTCACCTTCTTGCTCTTCGGTCCGGTGGCCAGGATCTCGCCCACGATGTAGGGCAGCTGGATCAGGTTGGTGAACCCGGCGGCGCCGTTCGGCCGGTATCCGGGCGGGCGGTCGGCGATCTCGGCCACCCGGTGCAGCACGCCGACGGTGAGCGGCTTGCCGCACTGCGGGCACAAGGTATCGAGCGCCCTGGTCTGCTCGGGGTCGACCCGGACTCCGCACTTGCGGTGCCCGTCCAGGTGGTACTTGCCCTCCTCGGGGAAGAACTCGACGGTGCCCGCCAGGCCGTTCCCGGTGCGCAGCGCCGCCGCGATGGAGAAGTAGTCCATCTCGGTGTCGAAGACGGTGGCCTCCCGGCCCAGCATCGGCGGGGAGTGCGCGTCGGAGTTGCTGACCAGGCGGTACCCGTCCAGCGAGGAGCAGGCCCAGTTCATCGGCGGGTCGGAGGACAGGCCGGTCTCCACCGCGAAGATGTGATCAGCCAGGTCGGCGTAGCAGTCCCGCACCGCGTCGAAGCCGGACTTCGAGCCGAGCACGGCGAACCACGGCGTCCAGACGTGCGCGGGCACCAGGAAGCAGCCCGGGCCGGCGGACAGCGTGATGTCCAGCAAGTCACGCGAGTCGAGCCCGAGGATGGGCCGACCGTCCGAGGCCAGGTTACCGATCCTGGCCAGCGCCGCGGTGATCCGGTCGGCCTCGTCGAAGCCGGGCGCGTAGAGCAGGTGGTGCACCTTCCTGGTCCGGTCGTCGCGGCGGTAGATGGTGGAGATCTCCACCGAGAGCATGAACCTGACCGTCCCCGCGCAGCTGGCCGGGGTATCGCGGCAGAGCCGTTTCTCCAGGTCGGGCCGGATCCGGAACAGGCCGGGCTCGGCCGGCACCAGGGTCTCCCTCAGCTCCGCCGCCCACGCGGGGTGGGTGAAATCGCCGGTGCCGAGCACCCGCAGGCCCTTGCGCAGCGCCCACCAGGACAGGTGCTCGATATCGCAGTCCTTGCTGCAGGCCCGCGAGAACTTGGAGTGGATGTGCAGATCGGCGTGGAACATGGCGGGTCTGATCCTGCCATGGAGCACTGACATCCGCGCCCGGAACAGCCGTGTGCCCGGGCCGGTCTCCCGGCTCCGGGCACACGTCGTGCGGGTCAGGCCGTCAGGCGATGCCGTCCACCCGGTGGACGGCCCCGCAGTCCACCCCGATAGCAGCGTGGTGCTTGCGGATCGCGTCCTCATCCGGCCCGTCGAGCAGGCAGTACACCTGGCCGTCGGCGTTGTGGTACAACTCGACCTGGCGCACGCCGAACTCGTCCGCCCGCTCGTGGCGGGTGTCGTCGGCGATCTGCGCGATGGCTTCGGGCGGCAGCTTGAGATCGGCGTGGAAATCCATGAACCTGCGCATGTCAGTTCTCCTTTTCCAGGTCGGCGGGTTACAGGCCTGCGCCGGAAATCGGCTGGGCCAGCGGGCGGACCGGCCGGCGGCGGGCCGTGCGGCCCCGCTCGACCAGTACCGCCGCGATCGCCGTGACCAGCGCGGCCGCGGCCGCGATCGCGGCGATCTGCCAGCCCGGCATGCCCCCCACGACCACGGTGCGGACCACGGTGGCCGGAGCGGTGGCCCCGTCCGGGCTGCCGCCGCCCCCGACCGGGATCATCGACGTCGACGCCAAGGCGCTGCTGGCGAAGCTCACCGCGATGACCGCCAGGCTCGCCAGCACGGCTCCCAGCCGGCTCAGGCTCTTGATGGTGCTCATTGGATGGTTCTCCCTCCCCGGCTTCCCGGGACGCGGCCGCGGGCGTCAGCCCGGACTGCTTGCGTTCCTTACCCTGCGACGCTATGGCGCGAGCACCGCGTTCAGGATCGGGAGCATTACCCAGTTTTGCGTTCCGGTTCCCTAGTTTTCGCCGGACAGGCGAGCAGCGCCGGGCGGGACGCGGCGCTGCTGCGGTGAGTTCCGGATCCGCCGGCTGGCCAGAGCGGACCCTGCGACCGCTCTGGCCAGACAGCCTTGGGGGGAAGGCTTAGCGGAGCTTGGAGACCCGGTTGACGAGCATGCCCGGGTGCGAGGCAGCCAGCGCGGACGGCGCGAGCAGGAAACTAGCGGTGGCGAGAGCAGCGGCCGCGGCAAACCTGGCCCGCAACGACATTGATGCAATCCCCGATCTGCGGCTTTCCAGCCAGGCCCTCTGGCGTCCCCGCCGTATTGCGAAAGCATCGTATTGGGAGAAGTGACCGCTCCGTCGGCACTGAGACCAAATCGCGATATTTGACCCCCCGGGGACGTGAACGCGTCCACGCCGCAAGGGCCGGTTATGTTACTGATGGGAATCACGCCAGCAGAGGGAAAGGGGCCGGTCCATGCCGCTCGCCTGGGTGCCCTACACCGACCGCGCCGAAGCCGAACGCCGCCTGAACGGCATCCCGGCCGGCCTGGAGCTCGACTTCTACCGCGCGGACGGGGACGAGCTTCCCGGCAGCCTGGACGAGGTCGCCTTCTACGTTCTGCCTTACATGAAGGGCCCGGCCGTCCTCGACCGGGCCGCCGACATGCCCAAGCTGCAGGTGGTGCAGACGCTCACGGCCGGCTACGAGGAATTCCTGCCGCTGGTGCCGCCGGGGGTGACGTTGTGCAACGCGGCCGGGCTGCACGACACCAGCACGGCCGAGCTCGCGCTAGCGCTCGCCCTGGCCAGCGGCCGGCACCTGGACGAGTTCGCCCGCAACCAGCCCAGCGGCACGTGGCGGTTCGCCTTCGGCCGGGCCCTGGCCGACCAGCGGGTCCTGATCATCGGGTACGGGCACATCGGGCAGGCGATCGAGTACCGGCTGAACGGGTTCGAGGTCGCCTCGATCACCCGGGTGGCCCGGCGGCCCCGGACCGGGCCGCCGGAGGTGCACTCGATCGAGGAGCTGCACCGGCTGCTGCCGCAGGCCGACGTCACGTTCGTCATCGCCCCGTACACCCCGCAGACCGAGGGCATGATCGGCGCCCGCGAACTGGCGCTGCTGCCGGACGGCGCGCTGCTGGTCAACGTGGCCCGCGGCAAGCTGGTCCACACGGATGCGCTGGTCGCCGAGCTGTCCACGGGACGGATCCGGGCGGCGCTCGACGTGACCGACCCGGAGCCGCTGCCCGCGGACCATCCGCTCTGGCGCCAGCCCGGAGCGCTGATCTCGCCGCACGTCGGCGGGGCCAGCTCGGCGTTCTTCCCGCGCGCGGACCGGCTGATGGCCGCGCAGCTCAGGCGCTTCATGGCGGGCCAGCCGCTGGAGAACATCGTCAAGGCGCCCTGAAGCTAGGCGGCGGCGAGCTCGGCGTAGCGGCCGTCGCTGGCCAGCAGGCTGCCGTGGTCGCCGGACTCGACGATGCGGCCGTGGTCGAGCACGACGATCTGATCGGCGTCGCGGACGGTGGAGAGCCGGTGCGCGATGGTGATGGTGGTCCGGCCCCGGGCCAGGGTGTCGAACGCCTTCTGCACGGCCCGCTCGGTCTCGGTGTCCAGCGCGCTGGTGGCCTCGTCGAGCACGAGCACGCGCGGATCGCGCAGCAGGGTCCTGGCGATGGCGATGCGCTGCTTTTCCCCGCCGGAGAAGCGGTGCCCGCGCGACCCCACCATGGTGTCGTAGCCGTCGGGCAGCCCGGCGATCAGCTCGTGGATCTGCGCGGCGCGGGCCGCCGCCTCGATTTCACGATCGGTGGCGCCGGGCCTGGCGTAGCGCAGGTTCTCCCGCACGGTGGTGTGCAGCAGGTAGGTCTCCTGGCTGACCACGCCGACGATGGCGGCCAGGTCGGCCAGCCGCATGTCGCGGACGTCGACACCGTCAATGGACACGGTGCCGGCGCTCGGGTCGTAGAGCCGCGCGACCAGCGAGCCGAGGGTCGTCTTGCCCGAACCGGTCTCGCCGACCAGCGCGAGCGTGCTGCCGGCCGGGACGTCCAGGTCGATGCCGGCCAGCGCGGGCCGGTCGGCGCCGGGGTAGGTGAAGCCGACCGCGTCGAAGGTGACGTGCCCGGTGACCGTGGCCGGGTCGATGCTGACCGGGCGGGCCGGCTCGTCCACCTCGACCGGCAGGTCCAGGTACTCGAAGATCCGCGCGAACAGCGCCAGCGAGCTGATCACCGAGACGCTGGTGCTGAGCAGGCCGGTGATCGGCCGGAACAGGCTGCCCTGCAGGGTGGTGAAGGCGATCAGGGTACCGATGCTGACCGCGCCAGCGGTCACCGGCAGGCCCGCCGCGAGGTAGATGACCGCGGGGATGGCGGCGAAGATGATCGTCAGCGAGGACATCCGCCAGCGCCCGGCCAGCTGGGAGCGCAGCTCCAGGTCGATCAGCCGGGCCGAGGAGGCGGTGAACCGGCGCACCAGGGCGGGCCCGGCGCCCATCGTCTTGGCCAGCTGCACGCCGTTGACCGACAGCCCTTCCTCGATGGTGACGTTGAGATCGGCCAGCTCGCGCTGCTGCTCGGCGGTGATGGCCCGGCGCATCCGGGCGACCTTGCGGGTCAGGTAGATGGCGGGCGGCATGACCACCAGCGAGATCAGGGACAGCCGCCAGGACAGCGCGACCATGGCCACGGCGGTGCCGACGGCGGTGGTGAGGTTCGAGGCGATGGACGTCGCGGTCGAGGTGACCACGGACTCCATGCCGCCGATGTCGTTGGTGATGCGGGACTGCACCTCGCCGGTGCGGGTGCGGGTGAAGAACGCGATCGACTGCCGCTGCAGGTGCGCGAACACGCTGGTCCGCAGCCCGTGCATGACGTGCTGCCCGACCTTCGTGGAGATCCACGTCTGCACCACGCCGAACGCCGAGGTGATCGCGGCCACCGCGACCATGGCGAGGACGAGCCAGGCCAGCAGCCGCACGTTGCGGTCCGGCAGCGCGGTGTCGATGATCGCGCGGAGCAGGAACGGCGAGGCCAGCCCGACCAGCGAGGAGGCCACGATGATCGCGGTGACGACGGCCAGCTGCCACCGGTAGGGGCCGAACAACCGGCCGATGCGGCGCAGCGACACCTCGCGGGCCTGCGCCTTTTCCGCCGCGGTGACGGTCTTGCGGCCGCGGCCGTGCGTATCTCGGTTCGTCTGAGTGGCTGCCAAAGAGCTACTCCCTTCCTCTACGGCTACCGGACAATGCTGAGGTTACCTCAATATGAGGCTACAACAGGAAAGGCTGATACGCTATTCCCGTGACCCAGGACCGTGACGAGGCGGCCGCCGACCTGGCCGCCGATGACGCGCTGTCCGAGGCCTTCTGGGCGGTCGCGCGCCAGCTCCGGGAGCGGTCGCAGGAAACGCTGGCGCCCTGGGACATCACCCCGGCCCACCTGCGCGCCCTGCGCACGCTGCGGCGGCACGGCACGATGCGCCTGTCCGAGCTCTCCGACCACCTGCACATCGCGCCCCGCTCGACCACCGAGGTGGTGGACGCCATGGAGGCCAGGGACCTGGTCCGGCGGCGCGCCGACCCCGGCGACCGGCGGGCCACGCTGGTCGAGGTGACCGAGCACGGTACCGACGTCCTGGCCGCGATCCGCGACACCCGCGGCACCGAAGCTGGCCGGGTCTTCGGCCGCCTCGGCCCGCCCGACCGCGCCGAACTGGCCCGCATCCTCGCCCTGCTCAGGGACCCCGCGTGACCCCAGGAGATTCGGGTCGTGCGGCTCAGCCGAGCGGGATAACCAGCACGTCCGTCACTGGCGCGTCCGGCCCGGCCTGGGCCCGGGCCACCTTGCGCCAGCCCCACGCGCGGAAGGCGTGCTGCGCCGCCGTGGCCGCCGGCCGCACGGTCAGCGTCGCGCGTTCCTCGGGCCGCCCGTCCAGGATGAGGTCGTGCAGGTCCCGTCCGATGCCCTGCCGCCGCCAGGACGCGCGCACCAGCAGGTCGGCGAGCGCGAAGGTCCGCCCGGCGTGCTCGGCGGTCACCTCGTCCGGGAGCGGGGTGGTCAGCTCCCGCCACCACGAGGTGGACGGCCGCAGCGGCATCCCGGCCGCGTATCCGACCAGGTAGCCGCCGTTCCTGGCCTCGGCGAGGACGAAGCCGGGCTGCCGCCGCTGGACCGCGAACCGGCGCGGGTAGTCCTCGTCGCCGGCCTGACGGTACGGCGGGTCGGCGTACACCTCGGCGTGCAGCCCGTGGAAATCCTCCGCGTAAGCGGCCGCCTGCCCGCCGTCGAGCAACTGGTAGGCGAGGCCGTCTCCGATCACCGTCACCGTCAGTCGAGCCCTGTCAGTCGAGTAGGGCCAGGTCGAGTGCTGCCAGCCGGTCCGGGTCGCCGATGACGTCGATCTGGCTGATCTTGTCGGCGGAGAAGGTGAAGGCGAGCGCGATCAGCAGCCGTCCGCGCGGCGCCATGATCAGGCCGGGAGCCCCGTTGACCAGGGCAACCCGCCCGTACCGGGACCGCGCCGAGGCGGCCCGCGCCCCGCCGGCCACCGCGGCCGCGCCGCGGACCGTGATCGGGACGCCGGACGGCGACGTCGCCGCGTCCGAGTGCAGCACCACGTCGGGGTCCAGCACGGCGATCAGCCCCTCCAGGTCGCCGCCGCGGGAGGCGGCCAGGAAGGCCTCGGTCAGCTTGCGCTGCCGGGCCAGGCGGGCGCCCGCGGCCGCGTCGGCATCCGGGCCGGTCCCCTGGATCCGGCGCCGGCCCCGGCTGGCCAGCTGGCGGGCCGCGGCCGGCGACCGGCCGGTGATGGAGGCGATCTCGCCGAACGGCAGGCCGAACGTGTCGTGCAGCACGAACGCCACCCGTTCGGCGGGGGGCAGCGTGTCGAGCACCACCAGCAGCGCCAGCCCGACCGAGTCGGCCAGCATCGCCTCCTGCTCGGGCCCGGCCACCGCCGCCTCGTCCGGGTCCAGCGGGTCTTCCCGCCGGGACTTGCGCGAGCGCAGCATGTCCAGGCACACCCGGCCCACGATGGTGGTGAACCATCCCTCCAGGTTGGCCACGTCGTCGGCGCCCCCTCGAGCCGTGGCGCGGGCCACGTGCAGCCAGCCCTCCTGGACCGCGTCGTCGGCGTCGCTCAGCGAGCCGAGCATCCGGTACGCCATCGCCCGCAGCCGCGGGCGGCTCGCCTCGAACCGCCCGGCCAGCCGGAGCTCGAATTCCTCGTCCATCGGTCACATTCTCCCCGTCGCGTCCGTCATAGCCTTGACGGATCGGGCCGGCCGGATGTGACAGGCCGCCTGGATGAGTAATTCCATAGCGTTCGTGACCTTGGCGGGGCATGAACGGCAGGTGGACAGTGACCGCGTTCGGCCAGGCGTCTTTCAGTAAAGTGGCCGCCGAGCCGCCGTCACCAGCCGTGACGTACCAGTCAACGCACGCAATGGAAGGCCGATGCTCGCCGCCCTGGACGGTGGCCTCAGCGCGCCGTGCGCCGCGAGGCGCCGATCACCCCCGCGTGCTCGTGCCGGGCTGGCGAGTAACAGCTACGGCTTCCCTGACGATATCAGTACATCTACTCGCTTTCAGGTAACACCATCCTTGCAGCGTGCGCGACGCCGTCACCGGGCTCGCGCTCGGCTGTGAGAGAGCAGGAGACTGATGCCGGCAGAGACACGTGGGCGGCGATCCGTGCCGTCCGGTGTGACGAGCGAGACTGCTGCTACGAGGCAGGGCGGGAGCCGGTGAGGCGAGGCTCGCCGACGGCATGGGATGTTGACCACTGGCGGTCACCAGCGCTTGAGAAACACGCATGGGCGCACCCTCGATGCCGTGCGACGCCAAACGCCTCGGTCCCCCTCTCCCATGGTCAGTTGCTTTTCGGCCCTGCTGATCCCGGGGGGGACTCTCGCTAGTTCCTACTACTACCGAGCACGACATGGAGACGCACGAAGCGGGCGCAGGGTGCCGTTCTGACCACTGTTGCCTGCCTCGCACCTGCGTCGGTGTTCGTGCCGTTCTGCGGACGGTGAAGATTTGGAAGATCTTTCAGCGCGCGGACCGTACGTGCGCGGAGCGGATGTCCGTCGGCCGTCTCATGACCGGCGTCGCCACACTGCAGCGAAGCGCGGCCGCGGTGCCCAGCAGAATCGCCGCGCTCCAGCGGGGGGCAGTGGTGGGGTACGGCGGGAACAGCGCAACCTCGCGGCGCAGCGTGCTTATGCCCGCTGCGCGGAAATCGCCGGGCCGCTGGACTTCTCGCCCGATCCTCGGGTCTTTTTCCGCCGGGTCGCCTCACCGGCCCAGCGTGCCGTGCTCACCATGCTTGCCCTGATCAACGCCCTCACAGCACTGGCGTTTATCGGCTGGCTGCTGGTTCCCGCACATGTTCCCGGGCCCGGTGTGGTGGGATTCGGCGGATGGCGGCTGGGCGTGGCCAGGGTGAGTTTCTGCGTCGTCATCTGCGTGGAGAGCATTCGCCTGGTGCAGAACTTCGCGGTCTGGGTTCTCGCGTCCGCGATGAAGGATCCCGTGCCGAAGGCACCGCAGCGCGGCCTCCGGATCGCGATGCTGACCACAATCGTCCCGTCCAAGGAGCCGATCTCCGTGGTCGAACGCACCCTGCGGGCCATGCGCAGGGTCAGGTACCGCGGGCAGGTCGATGTGTGGATCCTGGATGAGGGTGACGATCCCGCGGTCAAGGCGATGGCTGAGCGCCTGGGCGTTTACCACTTCAGCCGGAAGGGCATTCCCCGGTACAACCAAGCGACCGGTCCGTACCGGGCCAAGACGAAGTCCGGCAACCACAATGCGTGGCGGGATAGTTACGAGCGCTTCTACGACGTGGTGGCGCAAATGGACCCGGACCATGTGCCGCTGCCATGCTTCCTCGAGCGGACGATTGGCTACTTCCGCGACCCCGACGTTGCTTTCGTGGTCGCTCCCCAGGTCTACGGCAACATGTACGAGAACTGGGTGGCGCACGGCGCCTCTGTCCAGCAGTACCTATTCAGCGGGGTGGTGGAGCGCGGTGGCAACGGGCTAGACGCACCGCTGCTCATCGGCACCAATCACTTGTACCGTCCGGCGGCCTGGCGGGAGATCGGCGGGTACCAGGACTCGATCATCGAAGACCACCTGACGAGCATGCGGGTGCAGGGAACGATCAATCCCGTTACCGGTAACGCCTGGCGAGGCGTGTATACGCCGGACGTGCTCGCGATAGGGGAGGGCCCGGAGTCGTGGACGGATTACTTCGACCAGCAGAAGCGCTGGGCGTACGGCATCTGGGAGATCCTGCTCAAGCGCAACCTGCGGGCCGGCATCAGGCTGCGCGCCCGCCAGCGGCTTGTCTACGGGCTGGTGCAGTTCTATTACCCCAGCGTCGGGTCCGTCGTGCTCCTCGGCACGATCGCCACCGCCGTTTATCTGCTTCTCGGCGTTACCGCCATCCGGCTTAACTCCCTGCAATGGCTTGCCTTGTGGTCAGCGTCCATGACGAGCTGGATGGTTCTGTGGCTATGGCTGCGGCGGTTCAACCTGGCGGTCCACGAGCGGCGCGAGATCGGCGTCGCCGGCATGCTGCTGGCGCTGTTCGCCGGGCCCGTGTACGTCGTGGCAGGGGTTACGGCCCTGCTCCGCAGGCCGCTGACATACGCCGTGACCGCGAAGGGAAACCTGAAGAGTCCCGATTCTGTCCGCACCTTCCGGTTCCACCTCGCGTGGGCCGCGATCGCGACCGTCCTGCTCATCGTGAGCTTCCGGCTCCACCATGACTACACGGCGCTGCGGGTGTGGGGCACCCTTGCCGTCATCACGGGCCTCGGGCCGCCGCTGATCGTCATGGCTAGCGGGCTGGGCCGGGGCGGCCGTGCCGTGGCCGGGGCACCTTCGGCGTCGGTGCCCTATGACAGCGCCTGGGTGCCCTATGACGTGCGCATCCCGCGCCGGGCCGCCTCAGCTTCCCCGGTCCAGCAGACCCGGGTCCCGCGCGAGATCCGGCCAGCCGGGACGCTCGCGGCTCATAAGGCCAGGCCCGGGACGGGCGCCGTACGGCCGGGCCAGCCAACGGCCATGCTTCCGTCCCTGAACAGCAGGAGCGCGGTCGAGCGCCCGGCCTACCGCGGACGTGCTTATGAGCGTCCCGCCCGCGGGGCCCCCGTCCACAGCCTCTCCGCCCAGCCTGCCGGGTCCGGGGACGTCTCGTGAGGGTCACCATTCCGAAGCTCCTCGGCCTGGGCTTCAGCGTGGTGCTCGGGGGCTACGTGTTCGTCGTGGCACCGCAGATTGCTGGCAAGGTCGTCAGCCGTTTCACGCACGCCATGGGGGGCGGCCAGGCTCGCGCACCGGCCGCCAGGAGCGCTCCGCTGTTCCCGTCGCGAGGAAAGAAATTCGTCGGCATCATGACGAACAGCGGGCCATACGATTTCACCCAGCTCGACCGGTTTACCCGAGCGGTCGGCCATCAGCCATCGGTGTATGAGTTCGCGCAGGGGTGGGCCGTGAACCGGTTCGACCGGAGCGCCATCGACAAGGTGGCCGAGCGGGGAATGCTGCCGCTCATCTCCTGGGAGCCATGGAATTACCAGCGTCGGTCGAAGATCGCGTCGCTCGCCGGCGACCAGCCTGCATACAGGCTATCCCACATCATCAACGGCGACTATGACGGCTACATCAGGTCATGGGCCATGGGTGTAAAGAGCCTGCCTTACACGATCGCAGTCCGTTTCGCGCACGAGATGAACGGCAACTGGTACCCGTGGTGCGTCTTTACCAACGGGAACAGCGTCGGCGAGTACGTCAGGGCATGGCGGCATGTGCACGATATCTTCACCCGGATCGGCGCGAGGAACGTGATCTGGGTATGGTCGCCGAACATCGTCTGGAATAACTCCGCCAACCTGGCGGAACTGTATCCGGGCAATAGCTATGTCGACTGGATTGGGTTGTCCGGCTACTACGGCACGCCGGGCACGCTGCGCTATAAACCCTTCGACGCGACATTCTCCCAGACAATCGCTCAGCTGCGAAGATTCACTAATAAGCCGCTTGTCATCACCGAGACAGGGGCGACGAACGTCAACGGGCTGATGGCGCATTGGATTACCCAGATGTTCCAGCAGCTGCCCGCGCACAAGGACATTATCGGGATTATCTGGTTCGAAGCGTTCCGCGTCATCGACTGGCAGGTGGCCGATCATCCGGCGGCTGCTGCCGCGTTCCGGGCCGGGCTCGGCAGCAGCCTTTACCGGGTGGAATGGCGACCGGGCATGCGGCCGCTGCTGACGGTGCCGCTGCGAGGCCGCACGGCCGGCGGCTGGCGGAGGCCGTCACCCAGCGCAGCGCCGAGCTCGCCCGCCCAGCAGAGGCCGTCCCACAGCCCGGCGCCATACCCGACAGCGTCGCCTACCCCCACGCCGACCCACCGCCGGAAATGGCCATAGGCCATGAGCGCACAGCCTCAACGGCCACCGGGTCATGCCCGGCGGCCGGATAACCGCCGGCCGTCGGGGCCAATCCCTAGCGGCAGGGAAATCTCTGCGGCACACGGTCGGCCGGACGCAGCCAGAGGGCCACGGCCGCAAGGACCGCCCGCCGTGCCGCAGGAGGCGAATACGGCGGTACCACACCGCGCCCCGCCGGACGATCGCCGCCCCGCTCGGGATCCGCTCCAGCACGTCCTCAGGGAGGCGCCGCGCGAGGACTGGCCCGCCGCTGACCAGGTCGGTATGTCGCTCCGAGGGCTGGGGCGAGCGCTGGCAAGCCAGCGGTGGCCGCTGCTCGCGATCCTGGCCACCCAGGCTGCGCTATCGGCCCGGCTGGTACCGAGCAACACCGCGTTCCAGGACGAAGGCTTGTACCTGTGGTCGGGACACCTGGAACTCGCGCACCTGCTGCACCACGCGCAGATTCCCGACTTCGCCTCATACTTCTCCGGCGCTCCGGTCATCTATCCGGTCATCGCCGCCCTGGCCGACGAGGGCGGGGGTCTTACCGGGGCGCGGCTGCTCAGCCTGGCGTTCATCCTGCTGACGACGGTTTTGCTGCACGGCATGACACGCAGGTTGTTCTCCAGCCGCGCGGCGGCGCTTTTCGCAGCTGCGCTGTTCGCCGGAACCGGATCAGCGCAGTTCCTGAGCGGATTCGCCACCTACGACGCGATGGCGCTGATGCTGCTGGCCACCGCGACCTGGCTGGGCGTGCTGGCAGCGGGTTGCCGGCTTCCGGCCCAGATCGCCCTGATCGTGATCGCGGCGCTGGTGCTGGCCACCGCCAACGCGACGAAATACGCGTCCGCGCTGTTCGACCCCGTAGTCATCATCGTCGCCGCGCTTGCAGCATGGCGGCGGCGCGGGAAGGGAGCCGGCCTAACCGCAGGCCTCGGCATGGCGGCCGTCACCCTGGGCGTTTTGGCTGTCGCGTACCGGGCTGCGGGTCCTTCCTATGGGGCGGGGATCAGCTTCTCCACGCTCAGCCGCGTGTCCGGCACCGACGCGACCGGGTCCATCACGCTGATGAGCGCCAGGTGGGTGGGGATCAATGCCCTCCTGGGCATCGCCGGTGCGGTGGTCATCACCCACGCATGGCACCACCGGCCGACGACATTGCTGGCATGGACCTTGGCGGGGGCCGGCTTCCTCGCCCCTGTGGAGCAGGCACGCATCCATACCTATGTAAGCCTCTTCAAACACGTCGGTTTCGGCGCGTGGTTCGCCTCGGCGGCCGGAGGCTACCTGCTGGCGGCGCTCCCGCGCGCCGCGGGCCAGATGCGGTCCGCAGGCGAATCCGCGCGTCGTTCGGCATGGTCGCTCCGCGCGGCCGTCGCCGCTACTGTCATCGCCGGTACTATCGGTCTCCTCATCGTCGGCGCACAGTACCAAGGCTGGCCCGACTCGCGCGGGCTCACGGCCGCGGTCCAGCGACTGGGCAAGCCCGGCGGCCGCTACCTCGCCGAGGACGACGGCGTGCCGGCCTATTACCTGATGCGCAGCGTGCGGTGGACACAATGGTCGAACACGTTCTACTTTGGCTACAACGACCCCACGACCGGCCAGTACCTTCAGAACGCGCCAGCTTACGCCGATGCGATCCGCCATCGCTACTTCGCTATGATCGCACTCGCCTTCGGCGACACGAACACAACCGACCAGCTGATCGTTCATGACATCGACCGTTACGGCGGCTACCGGCTGGCTGCCGTGATCCCCTACGCCGACGCATCCGGCAACGGAGCGTACAAGATATGGATCCTCGCCCCGGAGCCGAGGCGGCCGACAGGCGGTCCCACGCACGGCGGCTACCAGAGGAGGAACAACTAGCTAGTTCCCCGGCTCGTAGAGCCCGAAGATGAGCTGCCGGTCCCCGGGCCGGAACGTGCCGTGAACCTGCGAGCTGTCACCGATATCCCGGCACCGGGCGAGCAGCGCCTGGCCCAGGGCGAGCTGGCCGCGTTCCCACCGGGCCAGCGCGGCCGGCACGTCTCCGCCGGCCGCGGTGAGCCCGGCGGCGAGGGCCCAGCCGTCGGCGGCGGCCTTGGCCGTGCCCGCGGCCGCGTGCGGGCGGACCGCGAACGCCGCGTCGCCGATCAGGCAGACCCGGCCGAACGCCATCCGGGGCACCGCGATGTCGTAGACGACCTGCACGAACGGCTCGGCCACCCCGGTCACGACCTCGGCGATGGGCGGAGCGAGCTCCCTGCTGGCGGTGTGCCGCATGACGGTGACGGCCTCGTCCCTGGCCGCGCCGGGCGGCAGCGACACCGGCCGGCGGATCCCGTCCCGGCCGGTCATCAGCTCGTCGAGTTCCCCGCCCTCGGCCACGTTGACGTACCAGACGAAGTTGACCAGCCGCTCGCCCGGGGTGAGCGCGCCATCCAGGCCGGGGATGGGATACACCAGGATGTGGCTGTCCTTCAGCACCTGGTAGGTGATCGCGTCGCCGAACCGCTCCCGGGTGGCGGCGGTCAGCGCCTGCTCGGGCAGCGTGCCGCGCCAGGCCACGTAGCCCGCGTAGGACGGCCTGACGTCGGGCAGCAGCCGGGCCCGGGCCAGCGAGCTCACCCCGTCCGCGCACACCAGCAGGTCGGCCTTTGCCTCCTGACCGCCGGCCAGCGTCACCCGGACCGAGTCCGCCGACTGGCTGAACCCGGTGACCTCGTGGCCGAGCCGGTAGCGGCCCGGGTCGAACAGGCCGAGCAGCGACCGGTAGATGGTGTTCCAGGAGGAGAACAGGTACCGGTGCCGCTGCTCGTGCCGGACGCTGCCGTCGGCCCGCAGGAACCGGATCCAGTTCGTGGACGAGCACACGTCGGCCACCGGCCGGCCGCCCCGCTCGGTCAGGTACCGCAGCGTCGCCTCGAGGGTGGCGATGCCCGCGCCGCGGGCCTGCAGCGCGGCCGACGAGCGCTCGAAGACCGTCACGTCGCACCCGGCGTCGCGGAGCACCAGCGCGGCGGTGAGCCCGCCCACCGATCCGCCGGTGACCGCGACGCGGGGCATCATCGTCGACGGCCCTATCGTCTACGGGCGGCCGAACGTGGCCACCTTGACCACCTCGAGCTCGAACAGCACCCGGCGCTCGTCCATCGACGGGTCGCGCAGCGCGTAGGGCGGCTCGTTGCCGGTGTACTTCACCCAGATCCGGTCCAGCTGGTCGGTGACCCGCTGGCCCTCGGCCGGGTCGTCCTCGGAGATCTCCCGCCTGACCACCGTCTTGAGGCTGAGCCAGTGGTAGGGGTTCTCCGGGTTCATCAGCAGGAAGGTGGCGTGCGGCGCCTTGCGCAGCCAGTCCACCTTCCTGCGGTGGGTGGCCAGGTTCAGCAGCACGGTGTCACCCTCGTAGTCGAACCAGACCGGGGTGAGGTTGGGCTGCCCGTCCGAGCCGGTGACCGCGACGATGGCGGTCACCGGCTCGTCGAGCAGCCGCTTGTAGACCGGGTCGAGGTCGGCCAGGCTCGCCACCGGCTCCCGGTCGCCGATCATGAACTGACCGGGCTGGATGCCGTCGGCGACGTCCCTGAACTTCGCCACGGTAATGCTCACTGCACACGCTCCTTCACCTGGGTCGCCTGGTTGGCCCGGCCGATGCCGGGTACCGATCTGCGTCCGGCCTGGCCCCGGCTGAGGTCCATGACCGCCGGGTAGCCGGCCGGGTCGACATGAGCGTCGATCACGGTGGGACCGGGCCGGGCCAGCGCGTCCGCCAGCGCCGCGGCCAGTTCCCGCTCGCTGGTCACCGTGGCGCCCGCCGCGCCCATCGCGGCCGCGGCGGCGGCGAACGAGGTCGGGCGGTACCGGACCGCCTCGTCGCCGCCGTGGCCGGCCGGCTTCTGCTTGATCTTGATCAGGCTGAGCGCGGCGTCGTTGAAGACGATCACGATGACCCGCAGCGACAGCCGCACCGCGGTCTCGATCTCGGCCAGCGTCAGGCCCAGCCCGCCGTCGCCGGTGAACGCGAGTACCGGCACCCGCGGCGCGCCCTGTGTTCGTGGCAGGCCCCGTGTTTGTGGCAAGCCCTGTGTTTGTGGCAAGCCCCGTGTTTGTGGCAAGCAGAGGGCGGCGGCGATCGCGGCGGGCAGCGCGTAGCCCATGGTGGCCAGGCCGCTGGAGGTCAGCAGCAGGCGCGGCCCGGGCACCTCCCACAGCGGCATGGCCACCAGCATGTGCGCGCCCGCGTCCACGGTGGCGATGGTCTCCGGCGGCGCGCAGGCCCGCGCGGTCGCGACGACCTGCTGCGGGGCCAGCCGCCCGGGCGCGGCGGTGGCGGCAGCGACGAGCCGACGGGCCGCGTCCGTCTTCGCGGCCCGGCCCGCGTCCGGCGGCCAGTCCGGCTGGGGGCTGGCGGCCAGTACCCCGAGCGCCTCGTCGATCGGCATGGTCAGCGCGGTCGCGCCGGTGAACCAGCCGTGAGCCGGGGGCGCTCCCGGCTCGCTGACCAGGATCGTCCGCCCGGCGTAGTCCCACCGCGCCGGGATCATCTCGGCTTCGTCCACGCCCAGCCCGACGATCAGGTCGGCCGCGCTGAGCAGCGGCCACTCCATCGTGCCCCCGGTGACCAGCCCGGCCGCCTCGGCACCGGAGTCCGGCAGCACGCCGCGGGCCCGGTAGGTGTGCAGCGCCGGGATACCGCGCCCATCCAGCGCGTCCCTGACCGCCGCGGTCCGCGGGATCGCCCCCGTGCCGAGCAGCACCAGCGGCCGCCTCGCTCCCCGCACCGCCTCGGCCAGGATCGCCCGCCCGGCCCGGGCCGCCGTCTCTTCCGCCGCCCGCCGCGTCTGGGCCCCGGCTCCGTTCTCCACCCGCGGCGGGCCGTCCTGGTTCGCCGCGCTGTCGTCCATGTTCGCGATGACCGGTCCCGGCGGCGCCGCCAGCGCCGTGGCGACGGCCCCCGCGGCGACGGCCGCCGCGGCCGCTGGCGGACCGCCCACCATGACCGCGGCCTTGGCCACCGACCGGCCCAGCGCCGCCTGGTCGATGCGCTGGTGGCTGATCCGGCCGGCGTCGGCGGCCGCGACCGTATCCGCGATCACCACCACGGGCAGCCGGTCGAGCGCCGCGTGCGCGATCCCGTTGACCGCGCTGGCCAGCCCCGGTCCCCGGGTGACCACCACCGCCCCGGGCACACCGGTGAGGTCCGCGCTGGTAGCGGCCATGATCGTCGCGGCCGTCTCGCCGTGCGCCAGGACGAAGCGCAGCCCCGCCGCCTCCGCCGCCCCGACCACGTCCAGGTTCGGACCACCCCCCGGCACGCCGAACATCAGCCGGGTCCCCGCCCGGGCCAGCGCCGCCACGATCGCCCCGGCTGCCCCGGCCGCCGGAGAGGCAGTGCTGGCTTCCAAGGAGGCTCCTTTTCTGACGGTCGTCATTCTGTGGTGCGCGTGAGACGTCGTCAAGGCACATACCCGCCCGTTCGGCCCATATCCGGCCCTCGTGAGCGCCCGCGCCCTCACGCCTTCCGCGCCCGCTCCGGACTGGGTCACGCCAACATCATCCGACGCTCTATCACCACAGACCCCGCATCGTCGGTGCCGCGCATCCTGCCGACCATGATCGCGAAGGATTCACTACCCTATGCAGTAGTAAACCCTTCGCGATCATGGAAAACCAGTGCGAATCGGCGCGTTCACCATGATCACGAAGGGTCTTTAGTCTGCGCGGACAAAATCGTTCGCGATCATGAGATTCGTCGGGCCGGGGCTGCACACGGATGCCCGGGTGAACGCCTGGCGGCGAGATGATGAACATGACCTGGACGGCGGAGGTGAGGCGATGCGGCTGCCCGTGCTGCAGGGGCTGCTGCCGGTCGAGCGGTCCGGGGTGCGCGCCGACGTGCTGGCGGGCCTCACGCTGGCCGCGCTGGGCGTGCCCGAGGTCCTCGGCTACGCCAAGATCGCCGGGATGCCGCTGGTCACCGGCCTGTACACGATGCTGCTCCCGATGGCGGTCTTCGCCGTCCTCGGCTCGTCCCGGCACCTCGTGGTCGCGGCGGACTCGGCGACCGCGGCCATTCTCGCCGCCGCGCTGGCCGGGCTGGCGGTGGCGGGCTCGCCCGCCTACGTGAAGCTGGCCGGGCTGGCGGCGCTGCTGACGGCCGGGATGCTGCTGGCGGCCCGGCTGGCCCGGCTCGCCTTCCTGGCCAACTTCCTGTCCCGCACCGTGCTGGTCGACTTCCTGACCGGGGTCGGCATCCAGGTCGCGGCCGGGCAGCTTCCGGACATGCTCGGGGTCAGCGCCGCGGGCCAGTCCACCGTGCCCAGGCTGCTGCGTACGCTGCGAGCCCTGCCCCAGGCGCACTGGGCCGACGTGGCCATCGCGGCTGCGGTCATCGTGATCGTGCTCGGCCTCCGCCGGATCTCCCGCCAGCTTCCGGGTCCGCTCATCGCGGTGGTCGCCGCGATCGCCGTGAGCGAGGCCGCGGACCTGGCCCGGCACGGCGTGACCGTGATCGGGGCGGTGCCGCGCGGGTTGCCGGACCTAACGCTGCCCGCGTTCGGCTGGCACAACTCGGCCGTGCTGACCGGGACGGCGGCGTCCATGTTCGTCGTCATCCTGGCCCAGAGCGCGGCCACCTCCCGGGCCTACGCCGCGAAGTACGAGGAGGAGGTCAGCGAGGCCACCGACCTGGTCGGCCTGGGCGCCGCCAACGCCGCCGCCGCGTTCACCGGCACGTTCGTGGTCAACGGCAGTCCGACCAAGGCGCAGATCGTCGACAGCGCCGGCGGCCGGAGCCAGCTCTCCCCGCTCACCGCGGCCGCGGTCGTGCTGGTCGTGCTGGTCCTGCTCACCGGGCCGCTGGCCGCCCTGCCGGTAGCCGCGCTGGCCGCGGTGGTCTTTCTCATCGCCATCGAGCTCATCGATGTGGCCGGGATGCGGCGCATCCTGGCCGCCCGGCGGCACGAGTTCGCGGTGGCGCTGCTCACCACGGTCGCGGTGGTGGGCCTGGGGGTCGAGTACGGCATCGTGCTCGCCGTCATCGCCTCGATCGTCGATCACCTGCGGCACAGCTACAACCCGCTCAACAGCGTCCTGGTGAAGTCGCCGGAAGGGCACTGGCACGCCGTCCCGGTCGCGCCGGGCGCGCGGACCGTGCCGGGGCTGGTGGTGTATAGGTTCGGCACCAGCCTGTACTACGCCAACGCGGCCAGGCTCGCCGGGGATATCGCGATGCTGGTCGGCCACGGCGCCCCGCTGCGCTGGCTGGTCCTCGACTTCGCCGCCATCGGCGACGTCGACTACACCGCGTCCACGGTCCTGACCAAGGCGGCCGAGCATCTGCACCAGCACCAGATCCGCCTGGTGGTCAGCTCCGTCCTCGCACCCGTGCGGCACCAGCTCGGCCGCTACGGCATCCGCGTCGACGCCAGCTACGACACCCCCGGTGAGGCCCTCGAGGCCTTCGAGGGCCATGTGCCTTAGTCGGAGTGTCCGTGCGGCTCACTTGCGGTGCCGCGCGGTGAGACCGAGCACCACCTCGAGTTCGGCGGGCAGCCAGGCCGGGCAGACCAGCAGCCCGGTGAGTCTCTTGTGGCCCTCGACCACCACCAGGTTTGCCGGTCCGGGTTCGCCGATCAGGATGATGGCCGGCGGCAGCCGCCCGTCCTTGGCGTTCTCTGCGATCTGCCGGTAGATCGTCCCGGCCGGCTGGTCCTGCCAGGGGCCGAGCCTGCGGGCTCCGTCGGCGGCCAGTCTGCTGCCGCCGGAGAAGTCCGTCCAGTAGGAGTAGTCGAGGTACTTCACGGTGCCGAGCTCGGCCGGGGTCAGTGTTGCGCGGTACCAGCGAACGTCGGCGGGCATGCCGGTGAACACGTCACCCGACGGGTACTGCCGGTAGGCGGCTAGGATATGCCGCCGCACCGTGTTGGCGGACTCGTCCCTGAGGTCCGGCTGAGTCACGACGGCCAACGGCTGCCCGAGCTGGGCCAGGATCTCGCGGATCCGCGGGCCGTAACGCGCCGAGGCGACCTCGGCCGTCAGGAAGGCCGCCACCATGTCGCCTTCGGAAACCGCCCGGAGCAGGCGCATCCCTCATTGTGCGGGCGGTTACGCTGTCAGGTCCATGGACGAGACCCTTGCTGAGCCGCCGAGGGTGGCGGTGTTCGCCCTCGGCGGCACCATCTCCATGGCGCCCGGCGCGGTGCTGACCGGGCGGCAGCTTCTCGACGCGGTGCCCGGGCTGGACCGCGTCGGCGCCCGGATCGAAGTGCGCGAGTTCCGGCAGCTGCCCAGCGCCTCGCTGTCCGTCGACGACATCGTCGAGCTGTCCGCCGCGATCGGCGAGCAGCTCGCGGCGGGGGCCGCCGGGGCGGTGGTGATCCAGGGCACGGACACCATCGAGGAGACCGCGTTCCTGCTCGACCTGCTGCACGCCGGCCCGGAGCCGGTCGTGGTGACCGGGGCGATGCGCACTCCCGCCATGGCCGGGGCCGACGGCCCGGCCAACATCCTCGCCGCGGTGCGGGCGGCGGCCAGCCCGGAGCTGCGTGACCTCGGCTGCGTGGTGGTGTTCGCCGACGAGATCCACGCTGCCCGCTTCGTCCGCAAGGCCGACGCCACCAGCGTCACCGCGTTCACCTCACCGTCGGCCGGTCCGCTCGGGCGGCTGGTCGAGGGCGAGCCGCGGCTGCTCACCCGCCCGGCCGGGCGGTTCACCGTGCCCATGGCGGGGCCACCCCGGCCGGTGCGCATCGGCCTGATAACCCTGGCCCTGGGCGACGACGGCGAGCTGCTGCGGGCAGCGGCCGGCCGGTTTGACGGGCTGGTCGCCGGGACGTTCGGCGCCGGGCACGTGCCCGCTGCCACCGTCCCGGCCCTGGCGGCCCTGGCCGGGCAGATCCCGGTGGTATTCGCCTCCCGGACCGGCCGGGGCTCGGTCCTGGCCGGCGTCTACGACTTCCCCGGCTCCGAGCGGGACCTGCTGGCCCGCGGCCTGATCAGCGCGGGCTTCCTCGATCCGGTCAAGGCCCGCATCCTGTTGCACGTACTGCTCGCTGAAGGGGCCGAACGGGCCGGGATCATCGCCGCCTTCCGCACCGCCGGCGGCCTCGGCGGGTAAGCCCCCGGCCCGTCAGCGGCCGATGTGCGTAGTGGTGACCGAGGTGAACTGGCAGATCAGCGCGGCGGTGAGGAGGACGAGGCCGAGCGCGATCTCGTTGAAGCGGCGCAGTTCGCGACCGCTGGCCGCGAACACGAACATGATCATGGCCGCGACGGACAGGACAAGGGCGAGGGCATCCATGTTGCTCCCAGCGGTCAGCCCCAGAGGTCGGGGCGGTAGCGTGCGGTGGTCTCCAGCTCGTCGAGGTAGGCCTCGGCGCGGTCTCGCGGCAGCCTTCCGTGGTCCGCGACGACGTCGGCGAAGGCGGTGCGGACCGCGTCGCGCATCGGCTGCGCCCCGCAGACGTAGACGTACCCCCCGGCCCCGAGCAGCCGCCAGACCAGCTCGCCTTGCGCGCGGATCCGGTCCTGGACGTATTCGCGCTGGCCCGGCTGCTCCCGCGACATCGCGACGTGCACGTGGTTGAGCACGCCCTCGGCCGCGAACCGCGCGATCTCGTCCCGGTAGATGTAGTCCTGGCTGGCCGAACGGATGCCGTTGAACAGCACCGCCTCCGCCAGCGTGACGCCCGACCGCTGCATCGCCAGCCGCTCCCAGAGGAACCCCCGCATCGGGGCCAGCCCGGTGCCCGCCGAGACGAAGATCATCGGCCTGGTCACGTCCTGCTGCAGGCGGAATCCGTCCGCGCTGTCCAGGAAGACGTTCAGCCGGTCACCGGGGCGCAGCGCGTGCAGGTAGTGCGAGCCCAGGCCGCGGAACGGGTGCCCGCCCGGCACCGGCGCGGGCTCGAGCCCGGCGGTGACCTGGACCACGCCCTCGCCGTGCACCCGCGGGCTCGAGCTCGCCGAGTAGTAGCGCGGCCGCAGCGGCTGCGCCACCCGGAGGAACTCGAAGATGTTCAGCGAGCAGGACGGAAACTCCTCCAGCAGCCGGAGCACGTCGTAGCCGCCCGCCTCGATCGCCGCGCGCAGCGGCCCATCCGACTTAGCTAGCCCGCCCGGATGCGCGAGGACATTCCGGATCTCGGTCAGCCTGGCCCGTTCGGCCGGATTGACCGCCTTGGCCAGCAGCAGGTCCAGCAGCGGGACACCAGGGCGGCCGCTGATGTCCACCAGGCTGGTGAGCACGTTACGGACCTGGAGCACGACGCCCTTCGGCACGGCCCGGATGGTCATCGTCTTCGGCGCCATCAACAGCCCGTCCAGGGCCGCGCCGAGGTAGCCGGCCAACCGCTCGACCCGCTCCTCGTCGTTCTTCGGGCACACGCCGAGGTGGTCGCCGGCCCGGTAGGTGACACCGGGCGGCAGGCTGATGTCGAGCTGCCGGGCCCGCTTCGGCCCGTCGGCGGGCTGGAGTTCCTGGCTGGCCAGGACGCGTGCCTCGGCGGTGCGCACGCCGACCGCGTTGGTGAGGATGGCCGGCGCGAGCATCACCCGCGACGCCGTGCCGTCCGCGGCCAGCCGGCGCATGATCGAGGTGGCACTGGCCGGCCGTGGCATCGGCTCGGTCACCTCGGTTGTCCCGATGCCGCCGTAGAGCGACCTGTGCATCGCGGTGGCGGAGTCGGTGCCGGTCAGCGCGCCGGTGGCGGCGTTCTCCGCGGCCACCCGTTCGGCCGCGCCCGCGGTGGGCTTCGCCCCGGACAGCTCGAGCAGCACCGGCCAGACCGTGCTGTTCCAGTCCGCGTGCAGCCGCTCCCACACCGGTGAGCCCACGTCGCCGAAGCCGAGATCGGCCAGCGGCGTGGCGCCGAGGTCGGCCAGCTTCTGCTGCACGTAGCGGGGGAACGCGAGGAACGCGTTCCACTGGCTGTTGCCCAGGCCCCAGACGAGGTAGCGGCAGTTCCGCCAGGTGCCGGTGCCCGCCGCGGTCCGCTCCAGCCAGGTCCTGAACGCGGTCGCGTTCGACGGCGGGTTCGAGGTATAGGTCGAGGTCATGACCACGAGCAGCCACGGCTCGGTGCGCGGCGCCGCGTCCGCGAGCTGGTTCAGGGTGAGCACCTCGCTGGTGTAGCCGTAGAAGTCGCTCCGCTCGGCGAACCGTTCGGCCAGTTCCTTGCTCGCGCCGAAGTTGCTGCCGTACGCGATCACCAGGTGCCGGTAGGCGCTGGCCGGCGGGATCTCGGTCGGCTGGCCCCAGCCGGGCGTCACAGGGGCCGAACGGTCCGGCTCCATCGCCCCGCCCGCCGGCTCGATCGCCCCGCCCGCCGGCCGGGTGGCCGTCCCGGGCCGCGCGGCCGGCCTGGGCCGGGTCACCTCGCGCGGCACCCGGATGACGGGGACCGCGGCCGGCTTGGTCGTCACCACCGCGTTCTTGACCACGGTCGCGCCCGGCGCGAGCCGGAGCCGGTACCGCCGGTACACCTCGAACAGCACGACGCGGAGCATCATGAACGTGACCTCCTGCGCCATGCACTGCCGCTTCCCGATCGAGAACGGGATGAAGGCGTGCCGCGGCCGGCCGGCGATCTTGTCCATGGTGAACTGCTCCGGGTCGAACCGGTCCGGTTCCGGGCCCCAGTAGCGCGGGTCGCGCTGCGCGGCGAGCGTGCCGACCAGGATGATGTCGCCCTTCCTGATCCGGTAGCGGCCGAGCGTCCCGTCCTTGAGACTGCGCCGGATGGTGACCGGCATGGGCGGGTAGATCCGCATCGTCTCCTTGATCACCGCGGTGGTGTACGGCAGCGCCATCAGGTCGTCGTAGCGCAGGTCGTAGCCGGGGTCGCCGCCGGTGATCCCGTCGATCTCGGCGATCAGCTTCTCCTCCACGTCCGGGTTCGTGGCCAGCACGTAGGCCAGCCACGCGGCCGTGATCGACGGGCCGTTGAAGCCGTTGGACAGGTGCATGAGGATCTGGTCGCGGACCGTCTCGGCGTCGAGGAACTCACCGGTCTCCGGGTCCGGCGTGCTCACCAGCCGGCTGAGCAAGTCGGTCTGCGGCCCGAGCGGGCAGGTATGCATCCGGGCGCGGACTAGCGCGTCGGCCGTCCGGAAGAGTTCTTTGTTGTGCCGGCGGTACTCCTTGCGCCGCGCCCGCCGGGTGCGCCCGGCGAACACGGTGAAGTCGGGGCGGGGGTCGGCCACCCGCATGATGCTCTCCTTGGTGCTCGCCGGGATGGCCGCCGCGAACGGGTGCGGGCGCCCGTCGCCGGTCCCGTCGCCGGCGAGGAGTCCGAAGTCGTAGGCGCACGCGCCGCGCCCGGACACCTCGAGGGTGTAGCGCTCCATCCAGGCGCGCGCGTCCAGCGGCTCGTCGTCCGGCAGCGCGGCCCACGCGGCGACCAGCCTGCCCGCCTGGTCCTTCATCCGGTCCAGCTGGGTGCGCTGGTGGGCCGGTGAGTACCAGGGCAGCATCACCCGGCGGATCCGCTCGTAGTGCGGCCCGTCGCCGATCACCGACAGGCCGCCGCCCCGGGAGTTGGCGAGCTGGGCGAAGAAGTTGATCTCCTCCACCCGCTTGCCGAACTGCTCCTCGTCCGCCGCCACCTCGTCCAGGAGTTCGGGGTCCGAGACCACGACGAGGCGCCACTTCCTGGCCGGGACCCCGACCGCGTAGATGTGGCCGAACCGGCGGTAGTAGTCGAGCTGGGTGTCGTTGTCGTTCAGGATGTCGAAGTTCGCGAACCGCTCGCCCCGCGGCACCAGCCAGCGCACCGCGTACGGGATCTCGGCCGGCTCGGTGCTTGCCTCGGCCGGGTCGGGGCCGGCTCCCGCGGCAGCCCCGATCCCGGTTTCGGCTATGGAGTCGGTCACGGGGTCGGGCGCGGGCGGCATCTGGGCCGGCGCCGGGTCGGCGATCTGGAGCAGCTCGCCGCCGGACAGCCGGAACGTGGTGTCGCCGAAGCCGACGGTGTCGCTCTCGGCCAGCGGCGCGGCGGTGACCCGCTGCTCGTTGACGAAGGTGCCGTTGTGGCTGCCCAGGTCCACGATGCGGTACCCATCCGGCATCGCGTGCAGCTCGGCGTGGTGCCGGGAGACGCTGAGGTGAGGGATCACGATGTCGTTGTCCGGCACCCGGCCGATGCGCCGTGCCTGGCCAGCCGTGCGGGTGAGCACCGTGCAGTCGAGCAGCGGCCCGTCTTCGGGATCACCCAGCCGGACCTGGCGGGTCCCGTCGATCTCGATCAGGTCCGCCCGCCGCCCGTCGGCGTAGCTGCCGTTGCTGCTGCCGAGGTCGGCCAGCGCCCAGCGGCCTCTGGCCGGCCGGAGCTCGGCATGATGCCAGGACACCCGGAAGTCGGCGACCACGATGTCCGCCTCCGGGTCGCGGCCGACCAGGTACGCGCGGCCCGCCGCCAGGGTGTGCTCGCCCTCCCCGGTCCGCACCACCAAAGATGGCGCGGATGCCTGCGTGCTCATGTGCTGCCTCCACCCCGCCGGCCGGCCGCTTCTGGCGCGCGGCCGACCGACACCGGATAGAGCAGGTGAGAGCCGCCCTGATACATCTAGATCGAGGCAGGCGGATCGCGGCCGGCCGGGGGCAGGGCGGTCAGGCCACCTGCGGGTAGAGGCCGCGGACCCCGGCCGAGAGCCCGGCCAGGACCTGCTTGCTGATCTCGTCGGCAACGATCTCGGTCTCGCCCGCCTCGATCCCGTCCAGCGCGATTCGCGCGATATCGGCCGGGTCGGACTTCGGCTCGGTGACCCGCCGGGCCAGGTCGGTGTCCATGTACCCGACGTGCAGTGAGGACACCCGGGTGCCCTGCGGTGCTAGCTCCGCCCGCAGCGCGTTGGTCAGCGACCACTCCGCCGCCTTGGCCGCGCAGTAGGCGCCGATGTTCGGCAGGCTCACCCAGGAGAGTACGGACAGGACGTTCAGGATCGCGCTGTGCTCGTGCTCGGCCAGCTGTGGCGCGAAGGCCCTGGTCACCGCCAGCGTGCCGTGGAAGTGGGTGTCCATCTCCAGCCGGACGTCGGCCAGGTCCCCGGTGAGCAGCGAGGCCCCGGTGCCCGAGCCGGCGTTGTTGATGAGGATCGCGACGTCCCGGGTGGCGGCGGCCGCGGCGGCCACCGACGTGGGGTCGGTCACGTCCAGCGCGATCGGCGTGACGCCGGCCAGGTCCACTGCCGCCGGGTTGCGCGCGGCCGCGTACACGGTCGCGCCCCGGTCGCGCAGCTGTGCGGCCAGCTGCCGCCCAAAGCCGCGGTTGGCCCCGGTAACCAGCGCGGTCTTTCCGGAAATCTCCATCGGGCTCGTCCTCTCCATCGGGTTGGTTCTCTTCTGAGTAGGGTTTCCCAACCTAGCATGGCTGGATCCAGAAAACCAACTCAGCAGGTATGCTGGAAGGCATGGCGAAGAACCCGGAGGAGGCGTGCTCGATCGCGCGGACCCTGGGCGTGGTCGGGGAGCGCTGGACCTTCCTGATCCTGCGCGAGGCCTTCCTGGGCGCGACCAGGTTCGCCGAGTTCCGCGACCGGCTCGGCGTGGCCCCCGACATCCTGTCCGACCGGCTGGCCACCCTGGTCGAGTACGGCGTCATGGCCCGCGAACCGTACCGCGAGCCCGGAGCCAGATCCCGCTTCGCGTACCGGCTCACCCCGGCCGGCCGGGAGCTCCAGGTAGTCCTCAGCGCGCTGCAGCAATGGGGCGACGAGCACCTGCCCCGCCCCGAGGGCCCCAGCATGTTCCGCCGGGTGCGCGGCACCGACTGCCCGGTGCACGTCGGCTACCTCGACGACGCAGGCCGCGAAGTCCCCCCCGCCGACGTCGCCATCATCCCGGCCAGCTAGATGAGCGATACCGTGCGCCGCACCTACGACCGCACGGCGGCGGCTGCCCCGCTTGTGCCGGGATCGGCACTTGGGCCCTCAGCGTCATCCGCTTCGACATATGACCGAGGGCAAGCACCTGACCGCGACCGTGGTTCCGGGGGTGCGGCCGGGCACGAACGGCCGCCATGGATTCGCGCGGATTTGCGCCGCCGCGGCCGTCAAACCGGCGTAAGCGGGTGGCCCGGCTGATGCGCCGTGCCGGGCGCTGTATCGCTTCCCGGGAGGTGAACGAAGAGCACGAGTCTCCGCAGGGACCGCATTTCCAGGATGTCTCGCCGTGACGGTGACCGTGAGGGGCCGAGGGTCGGGCTCACCTTCCGGCCGTCACTGGCGGACTACCGGGGGCGGTCCGCGGCCACGCCGGCGGGACAGGACCCAGAAGATCCCGAGCGCGGCGGCGCCGAGTGCTGCGACGGCCAGCGTGGTCGCCAGCCCGCTGTGCGGCAGCTGCAGCTCGTAGAAGCCGCGGATTGCGGGTACCGGGAACAGCAGCACGAAGCCGGCCAGGACGGCGCCGACCAGCACGATGCGGCGCCAGGTCAGCGGGGCGGCGAGCAGGACCAGCACGCACAGGCTGAGGATGAGGGTGACCAGGGTGGCGGCGGTGCGCTGCTGGACCAGCGGGAGACCGCGGGCCCGGGCCAGGGCGTAGGCGGCGAATGTCGCCGCGGCGATGATGGTGCCGGCCGGGATGGCGAAGCGCAGCACGCGGCCGGTGAACCCGGGCCGGTAGCGCCGGGTGTTCGGCGCGAGCGCGAGGAAGAAGGACGGCACCCCGATGGCCAGGGTGTCGATGATCGTCAGGTGGCGGGGCAGGAACGGGTAGGGCAGCAGCGTGAGGCCGACGGCGACGGCGAGCAGCGTCGCCCAGACCGTCTTGGTGATGAACAGGTTGGCGACGCGTTCGATGTTGGCCGTGACCCGGCGGCCTTCGGCGACGACGCCGGGCAAGGTGGCGAACCGGCTGTCGAGCAGGACCAGTTCGGCGACCGCCCGGGTCGCCGGCGCGCCGGAGCCCATGGCGATGCCGATGTCGGCGAGCTTGAGGGCCAGCACGTCGTTGACGCCGTCGCCGGTCATCGCCACCGTGTGCCCGCGGGCCTGCAGGGCGGTGACCATCGCCTGTTTCTGCTGGGGTGTCACCCGGCCGAAGACCGAGCGCTCCTCTAGCAGGCGGCCGAGCGCGCCGGGGTCCTCCGGCAGCTCCCGCGCATCGGCCGGCTGGCCGGCGTGGGGCATTCCGGCCCGGGCCGCGACGGCACTGACGGTGAGCGGGCTGTCCCCGGAGATCACCTTCAGCGCCACGCCCTGCGCCGCGAAGTACGCGATGGTCTCGGCGGCGTCGGATCGCAGCCGCTCGGCGAGCAGGACGAAGGCCGCCGCCCGCAGGCCGCGCGGCAGCGACTCGCCGTCCAGCGGGCCCGCGGCGCGTGCCAGCACCAGGACCCGCCGGCCGCTGGCGGCCAGCCCGGCGGCCTGCGACAGCTGTTCCTGCTGGCCGCCGGGCAGCACCATCTCCGGCGCTCCCAGCACCCAGGTGCCCTGGCCGGCGAAGCTGGCCGCGCTCCACTTGCGCGCCGAGGAGAACGGCACGGCTGCCTGCCGCGGCCACCCGTCCGGCGGCGGGAACGCCTGCCCGATGGCGGCCAGCGTCGCGTTGCGGTTCTCGTCGTCGGCCAGCGCCCCGAGCGCCGCCTCGGCCGGCGCCTG
>WNFY01001487.1_pt1 | contig 34532 bp, 33 predicted proteins | sample 5400091 | NCBI WGS metagenome assembly WNFY01 (sample SAMN13153364, study PRJNA577476) | soil metagenome | isolation source: 60 cm soil or saprolite under grassland replicate 1 | place: USA:California | collected 2016-06-15 | reverse complement strand
CACAATGCCTGGGCATTGATCTTTGCCCTCAGAGTGGAAAATAAAATGGAAAAGTGGCCAAGGGATGTCATTCCTTACCGCTTGTCTACTGACAGGCTTTTCCTTCGTCTGCGGATGCAAAAATCAGGCGACGTTCTTTTCCACCACCTGCAAGAAAACCATGACCATTTCCTGTTCTGGTACTTTCCCTACTATAATATGCCGTTAAAGGGTGAAGCTGGTGTTGGGGAGATTGCGCATGTCGGCGTCTATGACCATACAGAAGTCTATCCACTAGCCCAGAAGCTTCGCGACGAAGAAAAGAAGCGGTATGATAACTTTGTTGACAGTGTAGCAGGCGTGATAACTGCGCTTACGGATGTCCCAATATATAAGGGCAGCGGGAGATGGATACAAAAAGAGGGCATACGCCAAACCCACCAAGACAAACAAAACGAGAACGGCAATGCCCTAACCCATTTGGAGCGTTATACAGCCTGGGTCAAGATTGGCAATAGTGAGTATGCCATATCAACAGATCCGCTTCCACCGGAAAACGGCGTGGTCCTGTCTGATGTAGTACAAGCTACCCGCCACAGAAATATTGCACAAGGCTACCTCCGCCCTGTCTCTGAGGTCAAAGACGAACTCAGAGCCCGTCAAAACGGACTGGCTCCACAGCTTACCAGTAAACAAAGGTTGTAGCTTTGGACATCTCACCAACGCAAGAGCGGATTCTTCAGAGTTTCCGGCGGTACATCTACCTCACGGTCGAGCAGGTGACAACGTTGCACTTTAGCAGAGGATCGGCAAAGTATGTCAACGAAGTGCTCAAGGAGATGACTGAAAATAAATACCTTGCTCGGCTGGGTCGGGAGTCAGTCAACGAGAAATATGTGTATTGCCTTGGGATACGCAGTATACGTCATCTTAAATCGCTGGGGATGGAAGTTAACAGCTTCCATCCTTCAGATCATTTGCAGCATTCTCACATGCACATGAGCCATTGGCTCTCTACCACCAACTTTCTGATATGTGCTGAAAAGTTGCCAAGGGTCCAGCCTGGTATCGAGCTGGCTTCAATTTATCATGACCTTACTCTCAAGGGCATGCTGACAGGCCGGGTCATTCCTGATGGCTTCGTAGACTTTCGCACTGCACAAGATCGAGTCTCTGTGTGGCTGGAATTGGATCGCAACACTGAAGACCAGAGAGACATTAGATCAAAGGCTCGCTCAACTGTTGAGTGGTGCCACCAGTTCTATACACAAACCTTCGGCACTCATTCAATAAATATCGCCTTTGTCGCGCACGAAAACAAACGTGAAAGGCAACTCTACCAATGGGTTACTCAGGAATTGGAGGGAGAAAGAGAAATAGAATGGTTCCTCTTCTCTACTCTTCCCCCTGGAGAATTAGACCCGATACACGTTTTTATGAGTCCCATTTGGAAGCGGTATTCAGAAGTAAGCTTAGTGCCTCTTCTGTAGGTGTTGCAGATGTTTACGCTAACGGCGACATACAGAAATTTTGTATATCGCCATCATTTTAGAATGCCCCATTTTCGCATTTCACGGGCGTTTTCACGGGTTTTTTCCTCGCAGATGACTACTAGGATTCCCCGCAATTTGTGTAGCTTCGCTCTGGTATCCACCTTGGTCGTCTGCCACTCGTCTCAAAGCGGCAGACCAAGCCACACGATAGCGCCAGCGTTGCCGTCGGGCTGCTGAGACAACCGAAACCAATTATGACAATGGGTTTGTCAAGGAAGCGAAAACAGTTGCAACGCTGGCGCGTCAATAGGCACACCATAGAGTTTGGGATTGACAGATTTACCGCTTGTTTGGTACCATGCCTGCGACTACCCACTAGTCTCAAGCTAGTGAGTAGCGGGCAGATATACTACCAGTCGGCAGAGAGACTACATTCACGCTGCTTTGAGCAGTCCGTGATAGGCTCTGTTGCCAATGGAGAAATAGGACAAGGCCTTTTTGATGGCGTCTGTCTGCGCTCCTTTTTTCGCGTCTCCGACATCGCTTTTGGTCACTCTGCTCTGTCCCCAGCCAACAGGCAGGCACGTAATGTCTTTGATCCACACCTTCACCTGGGCAATTGCCAGTGAGGTCGTACCTTTCTCGGTTTGGCTGGTGAGGACTTCTGCGGAAAGCTCGTCAAATCCCCAACCGCCTATACCAAAGACAGCGTTCATCGCATCAACAATGTGCTGCGGTTTATACCCAGAATATCCTGAGTACGTGTCAATGCTGATGTTTCCCGGCTCTCCATCCAGGAGAATTCTATTGACTGCCTTGATCTTCTCCTCAACAGTTTTGGCCGACTCAACCTGCTTTTTTGTTTGTTCGGTCATAATATTCACCGTCCTTTCTCAGGCATAGATTTGTAGCTTGCCTGCTCCCGTCCACTTTGCTAGAATGGACGGTAGGTAGATCAGCTATCCCCACTTCGCCTTCTCATATTCTGGTAAATCCATGACTATTTTTAAGGCTAAGTGGTGCTCTACCTCTTCAAAAAACTGGTAGAGCTTTGTTCGGGGCACGTCTCCCTCGCAACACTGGTACATCCAGCATTGCAACGACTTGAGAACCTGCACGAGGGAAAAATTAACTTCCGGTTTGTACCGGAAGTCCAGCGGTCGAAACTTTTCCGCTTCACCTTCTCCGTACCGTGCATTAACTCCATCGCAGTTCAACTGGAACATGGCTTTTGCGAGCTTTGCATCCCAGTTGCCGCCGACCAGATCGATCCCGTATTTGCGTGCCAATCGGTCTATCGCGAAGCGGCTGGTTGAGACTTCTCTTCTCAGCCAGGTAACGATCCTGTTGATTGTTTCGTCTTCCACCATGAACGCGCTCATACATACTTTCACCTCGCTTTCTCAGGCATGAATTTTGTAACTCGCCTGTTCCTGCTCAGTGCGCTAAACTGAGCAGTAGACAGAACAGCTAACTTCTGAGTTTATTTATGGCCGTCGCCATGCCATCAGCGTAGCCTTCGTAGTAAGACCAGTCGTATTCCTGATCGTCGCTGGCTTCCCCGCGTTCCATAAGCTTATCCATCTCCTCATGGATTTTGAGACCCCGTTGACGCTCGCGCTCAAGATACTCAAGGACTTCTTTCATGGGTATCACCCCCTTTCCCAGATCAACAAAAAAGCAGTTGACCTGCTCCCAGTCAGTATGCTACGATACTGACTGGTTGGTAGATCAGCTACCACAGGAGTGGAGCGAAATCCCCGCAGTTGCTACACACAACTGATTGGGTTATCGGGTTCCATCCCATTTCATCCACGGGATTGTACTCACCGCAAAGCGAGCACGGTTCCCAGCGGAAACATTGAGACATAGGCTTATCGCCTCCTTTCCCAGGCATAGATTTGTAACTTGCCTGTTCTTGCTGTAGAGTGCTCATCTACAGCAATAGACAGGGAACTTACCAGACGAACGGGTCGAATTTATAACATTCGCCGCAAACGAATGTTCCGTTCATATTTCCCAGATCTTCACTTGGGAAGTACTCACCGCACCGTGAGCATTCTTCCCATGTGGTGTACTCATCCATGTTCATCACCGTCCTTTCTCAGGCATAGCTTGCCTGTTTTGACCGGGTGTGTTAGGCCCGGCCATGACAGAGAAGCTATTTCCGCCCCCTTCTCCAAACAGAAGTGACTACGCACTCACCAGTTCGTTCATCCTGGAAGTAGTACATCCCGATCTCGTACCCATTGAAGCGCCTGACAAGCATCTGCTGGCGGTTCTTCTCGCCCCTGAGAAACACATCCTCCACATCAGCCTCAGTTAACCTGTGTTCTTCCATTTTCTGTCGGCACCTGTTGGAGTATTTCAGAAGTTTCTTTTGGGGCGTCTCGGGCGAAATTCCTAGAATCTGGTTCTTCGCTTCTGCCAGAAGTGACTTGAGGATATCTCTCATGTCGATCACCTCCTCTCCGCTAGATTTCTCTCTAGCTGCATAGCACTGAGGCCTTCAAGAATTTTAGAAGTCAAGGCCGCGCCGGAATATTATGGTTGAGAGAACAATTACCTTAGAATGCTTGGAAAATGCCGATAAAACACCGATGGGGCGCGTGCATTTTAGCCTTGATTTCTAAAATTTTGAATGGCAATAATAAGGGAGCTAGAGAGTAACCGGGGTGTGGTTAGCAAGGGGGTGAAAGTTTGCGCGTCCTTCCATAAAGCGCAAACTTAAGGGGGATGCCACTCCCCCTCTCCGCTTCTAAAATAAATCCCGTCCCGCCGTGTCGGGACTATCAATAGCATAAGTGCTGACAGGAGGGTGAATTCGCAAAGAGGGAGGATGGCAGCACTTATTCGATGCCCCACGAGGAGCATAGTCCATTACAGATAACGGTGGTGTTACTACATTGATTATGGACTATGCGGGGGTGGGGCAGTGGGTGGCAAATCGCGCTCAGGTCTCCCCTTGCCACCCACTGCCCCACCCCTCCTCCCTTCCCCATCCAAGCCATTCCATTGAGCTTTTGAATAATATAAGTAACCAGGAAACCATATAGGAAACGGTTTCCTACTTCGTGTCCTGTTAAAAAGACGGCACTGCAATAGACCTTTTGCGCTTAGATTTTGTTGGATTTTTTGTTATGGCAGTGCTATAGTGCGTGTGCTGTTCCTATGAGACAAGTTAGATTACAACCAGTGGTACTCAGTCTTGATCGACAGGAAGGACGCTACCTTGATGCTTTGGGCTTCTACCGATATCTGCGGGCGGATCAGCTTACTAGTCTGTTCTATGCTCCCTCCTCCCTGACTTTGGTTAAGACACAACTCAAAATCCTGATTGAAAAAGGATATGTCCAGATCGTGCTAAAACGAACTGCTACAGGAAAGCTCGTGCCTATCGAGCCATACCGCTACAGCGTAGCAGGTCCGGGTATGCGCTATCTCACTTCCCTTGGACACGAGCCTGGGCGATATTTCAGGCCGTACAAAGAAGCAGTGCGCTCTGAGAGTGACTTATGGCATCTTGAGGGAGTCAATGATTTCAGTATTGCGCTTGAGATATTATCTCGTACCGACAACAGAGTACGCATTCTTGAAAGGTGCCATGATCTGGAGCTGCGTAAGAATCCGTGTGTCTTCGCGTTCAAAGTTAAAAACGTGCTCGGGCAAGTGGTAGAAAAAGCTGGAAGTTATGCCCCTGATCTTTGGTATCATGTGACGCTCAGTCGCTCTCAGGGTCTAAAACCTCTCCACTATAACCTTCTTCTGGAACAGGATCAGGCAACTCAAGGTGAAAAAAGGATCAGACACAAGGTCAGAAGTGCCCTTCTCTGTTTCAAATCAGGCGCGTTCAAAAAAAGATTTAGCAAACATCCCGTCATTATCACCTTTGTGACCAGTGGAGGCGAAAATCGGGTATCCCTGATTAGAAGCTGGATCAGGCGTGAGTTAATCTCAAGCCATGAACCAGGATACCTTGCAAACATGTTTCTCTGCTATGCCCGCCCGCAAAATCTTGATCCCCGTATGTTTTTCGCTCCTGTATGGCTTCAGCCTTTTGGCAAAAAGCAGTGCGTGCCATTGTTCAACCTGAGCTAGCGGTTTCTCCTGCGAATTTGGATATTATACGCAAATTGAGCAATAAGTGGGAAAACGGGCGTTTCCGCTATGGGGTGGGGACAAGACAGACAGCGTTCCTGGCTGGCTTGTGGGGTGGTAAGGTACAGATACTAAAATGGTCAAATTTTGTAGACTCGTGAAAATTGCCGAGGTGGGGGAAGCCATTATGGGCGCAGGGTTCCCATAATGGCGCGGGGCGTACCCGTTGGCCGTGCTGTAACCTCGCGGTGTGGGTCAAGCGCAAAAATGGCAGGTAAAATCTGCCGGGGGCTGATTTTTGCTGGCATTTTTAGAGCGTGTGAGAGGTGCCGGGGGCACGTTTTACACGCTCGGCGCTTGACCCACACCGCGATAAATCTGATTGGGGGGCGGGGATATACGCAGAATAATGAGCACATGAAGATGAGCGACAGGCACTATGGGTTAGAATGCCGGATAGAATGGTGCGTTCTAATTTACATCCTAAAATATATTGCGAACGGAATGTTAATGAAAGATGCTGTGGTGTTGGCTGGTGGTTACAAAAAGTAACCGTTACCAAGGATTGCTCAGTATGTTTGTATCGGCGGAACTGGGTGGGGTTATTCGTATTTTGACACACTCTCCCCTACCCATTTAAGGGGGTTCGTAAATTTTTGTTACTGGGTACTTCCCTGTTTGGTTTACTCTGGGTTTTTCTTAATTTTCATTGCGATGAAAATTCGGCATTTTCAATAGTTTGGTTTAAGCTGGTCGGTTTCTCATAAGCGTTTAGACACAGGATGGGCTTATATATGGGTTTTTTTGTGTTAAGCTTAGTACCCTAAATCGGCGCGACCGTTTTTTCGGTTTTTATCTCCGCAGTCGCTTCGGCTTGTCTCTCCCCTATTACCTGTTTCCTCTAGATAGGAGGCGGCAGTACGTTCAAGCCTTTTAACCTACACCGTACATTGACCTTGCAGTCGTTACCTCGTTCCGACACCCTTTATTTAAAAAGACATAGTTTATTTGTCTCGCCCTTAGTCGAAGCTCTCGCTGTGGTCGGGCTGCCCTACTCCGGCATTGTTACTTTTCTAGTTTGATCTGTTTGTTGGTATTGTGATCTAGTTGTTATAGTCACAAAAAAACTCCTTGGTCTTGACAGACCAAAGGAGATTTGCTACGCTTCAAATGGTTAGTGAAAGCGGTTGATTGATCTTCTATGGTCTTTTGACCGTTTTTTGTGCTTAGTGTAACTTAACAATGTTTACCATATCAAATACAATTAGTTTGTCAAGACAAGAAAAATACGAATATTGAGTCAATTAGTTGGTCAATCGATTGCTCTATCGATTAGTCAATCGATTGGTTAGTTGGCCGATCACCTTATCCACGAGTAAATCTAACGTTTCCTCTGTCCAGTTGGTTTCGTTATCAAGCAAAGCGGTGACAACTATAGAGCGGTCTACCTTCTTCAGATTATGGTTTTCTTGATAGTATCGTACTGCTTGGTCAATTCGTTGGTTCAACCCTTCGGTGATATAAAACCCTCGTGGTTTGTCCATCACCTTGTTGGCATGACTGATCGACTGATTGATTGATGTGTTACTTAATCGACCAGTCGATTTATCGGTCGATTGTTTAGTCGATTGAGCAGTAGGTTGATTACCGTTTGGTAGAGAAGCTTCTTGTTGAGCAGGCGAGGGAAGCGGTTGTTCTTTTGGCTTTTTCTCTAAGCTCATGAGTTTGGAGTAGTCTGCCATATTATTTTTCTAAATCTAAATCTTTGGCTGCATTTGTCACATGCTCAATCCCTGCCTGAGTCCCTTGTTGTAAAAATAAGTGCCGTAGTATTTCGTCTGCTAGTTTGATAGCGTCTCGTGGCAAGCCCTTAGAGTACGCAAATATCTCAGCCATAGCCTCTGGTGTAAAAAGAAGCTCCGATTTATTCCCAGATGCAATACTCCAACGAAATTTGAGCATGTCTTCAAGATCAATCGGTGACATAGGATTTATCGCAATGGGGATCATCCGTGAAGCGAGTTCTTTGTAGCGTTTCACTTTGTCAGAGAGTTCTTCTTGTCCAGTTAAGACAATCTGTAGCAGCTTGACATCTGAGGTTTCAAAGTTCAAAAGATAATGGATGAGCTTTAAGACATCGCGTGTCATATTTTGCGCTTCATCGACAAAAAGGGTAGGGACTTTCCCTTGTTTATATTGTTCAAGGAGAAAAGCTTCAAACTTTTTTAATGATCTTTCATACGCTCGGTCTGTTGGTACACCGAAAGCATCCATAATGGCACGAAGAAAAGAATTTGATGTTTTGATATTCGGCGCAATCAACAAACGCAGCGTGTAGGTTTCGTCTTCGTTTAATTCCTCATACAGCCGCCTAAGAATACTGGTTTTCCCTGAGCCGATTGCACCGTACATATACATGGGCGCGGTGCGATGTTTTGTCATATACTCCACCTTTGCAGTGGCTTGTTTGACCTGGTCATTGAGATAGAGAAAGCGTGGACTAGGGGAGAGTCTGAACGGTTCTTCATCCAAGCGGAAATAGCTGAGTAAGTCCATATGGCTCTAAGTATGGACATACTTTATAGAAGTTGTCAAGTAGTATGTTGTAGTTGGGGTAAGTACGGCAATTTAAGAAATAAATTCAACAATATTTTATACTGCCTGAAAAACATCGCAGTTTTCTCCTCTTGATAATATCTCCTAGATCACCAAACATGCCTTAAATCTCATCCTCGTGAGCCACAAGGGCATAAAAAACAGATATCTTAAAAGAAAAAAAGAACGCCTGGGCAAACAATTAAGGCTTGCCCAGGCAGTTTTGTTGCAGCGTGCTATTTGCGAGATGCCAGTAATAACTGGTGTTTGCGCTGCTCGTAACGTACTTGTTCCTCTTGTTTCCTCAATTGCCAGTCATGCAGTCCATGACAAGTAGGGCAGAGGGCTTGCAACGCTGGATCGGGATTGCTGGTGTCATGCAGCATGGTATGGGCTGCATGTAGGTAAACAGTGTAGACTGCTCCTGTATGGCGGGAAATGCGCTCAGTCCCTTGTGTGACATGGCATTCTTCACATTGCCAGTTTGCACGTTCTTTACACGCTCGTGCTAACTGTTGCCAGTTGCGAGGGTAGCGATCTGGCCGATACATCGGTACTCCTTTGGTGGGGAAGTCCCGCAGGTGGTAAAATACCAGTGCGGATACTTCCGCTGAGATAGGCAAGTGCTCTGTGATTAGGTCTGCTAACTTGAAAACAGAGTACCTGCTGCTCCACATCAATTCTTTCCATTTTGTCCTTCCTCCTCATCGTCAACGAAAATGACAATGATCGGCTGCGGTGGTGTGAGTAGCATTGCGGGCGCATCTGGATGAAGCTGTTTTACCTCAGATAATCTCATCGGCGTGAAATGCTCATCCCGCTCAATGCCTAAGCCTAGCTGGTCTTTGAACTCCTCAAGCTCAGAAAGTGAGAAGTAGCCAAGTTCAGGGAAGTCGCCATAGACCCATCCGAAGAAAATGCCCTGAATGGGGTCAAACTCGGTCGCGTACCATGTCCAGTATGAATTCGGATGGAAGAACTTACAAATGACCATCGGGTCTGGTTCGTGTTCTTGCGAGTAGAGGGGCGGGAGTTGTTTTAGTACTTCCTCTGGTAAGAGGTTCACTGCTGCTGCTCCTTCTTTTGCATCACTTGCTCAACTGCTGCTAAGAGATGCGTGAAAAAGCCGCCTTCCAAGTATTTGACCGCCATGATCTGAGTGATGGTGAGCATGTCTTCATCGGTGAATGCTGCTGCTTGTTCCTGGATGAGGCTGACCCGTAGCAGGTCTGAGCGATAGACGCATGTAATGGGAAAAGGCTTAATCCAGTCGGTCATGGGTTGCCTCTTTTCTCATCCTGTTGTCTGTACATCAGTAAGACATCGTGCAACAAAATCGGGCGTGTCAATGCAGACAATGGCAATCTCATGTTCCTCTAGTATCAGTTTCACCTTATCAAAGTCTTTCGGTGGGATACTGAGCTTGAGATATTGCCACAACCTGACATCAGTCAACACAAGCTCGGTGACGGGATACGTGGACAATCCGATTGCCTCAAGGGTCTTGTTGGAAGCCCCTTTAACGCACAGCATCCGGTGCAATGGATTGTCAATTTGCCGTGTGCCGCGTTTGATAGTTGAAACATAACCATCCTCAGTCCAGCCATTGGGATATGCGGGAGACTTGACGAAAACAAGCCATCTGGCAAACGGGTTGTTCGCCTCCTTTTCAGGGGATTGGTACTTTTTCAACACAAAGTACGTCCAGCGTCCATCAAAAGATTGCCAGACCTCATACGCTGTTTCCGGTGTCACTCTCCTCCCGCAGGGGTTGGTTACTCTTGCCATGCATAGTGCTCCTCTCGTGTGGAACCTGTGTGAACGTACGAATTGCCTGCAACATGTCTTCCCAGAAAAAATAAGATGAGGTGAGAAAATATCTCTCCTGCATCTTTTCGGCGATTTCTGTCATTACCTCGTTGGTAAAGATGGTTGCAATCTGTTCGTCAGTAAAGCCAAACTCGGTTAAGTCGGCTCTATTGATCGACACAACGGAAAACTGTTTTTCCCAATCAATCACCTGCCCTACCTCCTTCTTTTGCAGTTACAAAAATGGTTGCAATCTTGAGATCAGTCCAATACGAGCCGTCGCAATAGTAGTCTTCCATCTTGGAAGCAATCTGCTGCATTTGTTCATTGGTGATAGCCTCAACAGACTTTCGTGTAAAACCTGCTGTGACAACATCGGATCTGGTCACGCTGGTAATGGGAAACTCCCGGTTCCAAAAATCAGGATCATTCATCCAGTCCTCCTATCCGCGCATGGATTTTGGCCGCTGCTTCCTCTTTTTTCTGCAATATAGAGAGATGCAATAAATCGAATGCTTTCCGAAAATCCGCCGACTGCCTTACTCAATTCCTCTTGCAAGCCGTCTGCCATTGACTGCATGTCGTCGTCTGTTAACAGGTTGATGTGTTCGGTGGGAATACCCAGCGAACTCAAAACCAGCCTGCTTATAGAGAGGACATCATACTTCTTGCTCCATTCGAGTGAGTCCATGTCGTTCTTTTTTTGCCTCTACTTTCCAGTCGGAAAAACTAACTGCAACAACTTCTCAATGTGCTGCCAGGCAATGGTAAATTGATAAAAACCCCTTACCTGGTATCAGAATATGAGTATGCAGAACAAAGTGAGAGAACTGTAAGGAGTAAGAGATAGATTTGTAAGGATTACAAAGCGAAGCGCAAAGTGTGAGGTGATAAACTCAGTAGTACCACGAGGGCAAAATAAAACAAGATAGGAGGGTGACTGCTCCTATCTTGCTGAGTGTTTTGCGGAGAGAATTTCCCCGCAATGTTGTTGCCTCGCAGGTAGGGGAGAGGTGGGAGCGTTAAATCAACCGATTTCTGCCATCAAGGTTGTATTCTTCGCGCTGGTGGTCGTGGTGGTCTGCTGTATGCGCTTCTCACACTGGCTATCGCTTCTTTGGAGGTGTACGGCTCTCTGCCTACAGCGTTTCTATACCTATTCCCGTCCTTTGGATACACAAAAAAATAGTGCAGGCCCTTGTTTGCTGTTCTGCTTCTTCTGGTATCTGGCAGGGGAGAGTGGGTAGCCTGAAGCGCTTTCATGCTAAAGTATCCTTCAGGCGGGTCAATGTCTAAAACGATAATCCCTGACCTCTCACCCGTGGCAAGGCCAATATTTGCGGTCGGGTGCTGCGTCCACCATGCTTGTATCTGCTCTGGATCAGTGGTTGCGTCTTTAAGGCCGCTGCTGTCTTTAAAAGGAATTTTGCCTTTAAGAGGAAAAACAGGCCAGCCGTTTTGAGCGTAAGCTAAGGCCGCTTCAACAATGGGTATATCGCATGGGTTTATCATTCTGGTATTTACTCCGTTCAGATGCACTCCGGTGCAACAGTTTTCAAAGTACTCCAAACAGAGGCAAAAATCATTATCGCTTGCTTGGTGTCTATTCTGAGTATACTAGTAGACGGTGTTAAGTATAATAAAAGAGCACGGATATTTGTGGCCGTTGGTTCTACATAAATGCTAGGTGACTTTAACATAGTTCTTCGTCACATGAGATAAGAGAGCTTACCATTTGCTATCTGCACATTCAAGCTGATTTGATATCAGTATTGCTTCTCACACGTTTACTATATTGTGGCCTAGTATATATTGGGAGGAATATGATGTCGTTCTCTTCACCATCAACGGGGTACACGAGCGTGCGTCCAGAACTAGATTGCATAATAGAGTATATTCCTGGTGAGTCATTAGAAGCCTTTAGCGCACGCACTGGTATCCCTCTTCACCGACTCGTGAAGTTAAATAGCAACGAAAGCCCTTACCCCCCGATACCTGAAGTATTGAGGGCACTGAGCACATATACAAGCTACAATATTTATCCTGATACCAATTCGGCTGCTTTGCGATCTGCCCTTTCAGCGTATACAGAACTTGATCCAAAGTTTATCGTGGTTGGTCATGGAAGCAGTGAGCTTATCTACCTGCTCTGGCGTATCTTCCTCTCGGCGGGTGATACTGTCATCTGTTGTCCGCCAACCTTCTCGTTTTACACGACTTGTGCCACCTTATGCAACGCTTTTGTGTTAGAGGTTCCTCGCATCAGTTCGTACGAACTAGATATTGAGGGAATACTATCATCACTTCGTCCTACGACGAAATTGATTGTACTCTGCTCGCCGAACAATCCCACAGGTAATCCAGTCCGCGAAGAGGATGTGTTGACTCTGCTTGAGACTGGCCGCATTGTCGTTGTAGACGAAGCATACGTTGAGTTCTCAAACCATCCACAAGGAATAGCCCGTCTCGTACCAATGTATCAAAACCTCGTCGTTTTGCGCACCTGCTATCCTGACACTCAACAACCTTGATTACGTCAAAAATAATGTACGTCGTATCATCAACGAGAGAGAGAACCTTTTCAAACTGCTTGCGCAAAAGCCCTATCTTGTGCCTATTCCATCACAAGGAAACTTCATCCTCGCACATCTGTGTGACGAAGCGGTGACAATTGAGAAAGTACGTGCTACCGTTGAGTCACATGGAATTTTACTTCGCTACTTCCAATCTTCATCCTTGCGCAACTCCCTGCGGGTCACGGTCGGTCTGCCTGAACATACAGAAAGACTCGCAAAGGCTCTCGCATTATTGGGCGTTCCTTTCTGAGCTTTAGGGCGCGTGATAGCCAAGAATGCGCTTGAGGTCTGCTATCATGCCGGATAAACTAAAGGAGGTGTCATCTGTCAGCGGTTGTTTCCATCACCACCGGTATCTTTACTACGTATGGTTTTGTACTGGTCAATAGTGGACCACTTGGCATCTGGACCTGGCCACTGGTGATCGTTGGCCAGTTGTTCGTTTCGCTGGTCTTTGCCGCGCTGGCGTCACGTATTCCACTAGCAGGTTACTCCTATCAATGGACATCACGGTTGGCGAATCCCAAAGTTGGCTGGCTAATTGGTTGGATTTCATTTGTCTTCCTGATTGTAGACGTGGTGGCAGTGGATTATGCTGTGGCCGCGACCGTCCTGCCCAGCCTCTTCAGATATACCGGAACTCCCCAAAATGCGTGGCTGGCTACGGCAATAGTGATAGGCGTTCAGATGGCGCTCATCGTTTTTTCCACCTTCTGGTCAACCCGTATTAATAACGCTGCGGTCGGCACTGAGATAGTCGGCATTGTAGGACTGACTTTACTGTTAGTGATAGTTGGTGCTGTGCGAGGAATGTTGCAACCAAGTCATCTTTTCAGCACTGGTAGCGCACCTTCTCCGTGGTTGACACTCGGTACACTTACAAGCGCTGGCCCATTCATGCTCTCGTTTCTGCTTGGAGCATTTACCATTGTAGGATTCGAAGCGGCAGCCAACCTCGCGGAGGAGACACAGGACGCCCATCGAACCGTTCCCACAGCCATGTGGTTTTCAGTGTTCTTGAGTGGTGTTGTAGGCTTCGCATTCCTTATCGCGCTCAACCTGGCGTCGCAAAACATCGCGGCGCTCACTGCCTCGACAACGCCAGTTGCAGACATTATTACCCAGATGTTGGGTACGGTGGTTGGCGATATCTTCCTGGTATTCGTCACCTTCTCGATATTTGCGTGTGGTCTGGTAATCTTTATTACCGTTTCGCGTTTGACCTGGGCAATGTCACGCGATGAGCGCTTCCCCGGTCATTTGCTGTTAAGACGAGTAGGCGAACAGACTGGCACTCCTGTAGCAGCGACTTTACTCTGTGGAATACTGATCGAGGTAGTGCTGGCTGGCTTTGCTTTGCTGGGCATTCTCGTACCTAGCCAGAGCAATACACTGACTTACCTGTTTAGCGCGGCAACCCTGCTGCCCGCTATCATTTACCTGGCAACGGTCGTTCTTTATATCTATGCTCGGCGCAAGTTACCAGAGACGCACGGATTCAGTCTGGGTGCCTGGGAGTGGCCGATCATCGTTTTATCCATAATCTGGCTTCTCTTTGAACTCTCCATTTTCCGGGACGCTCAATTTGCTGCGCCATGGCTCTATTCCCTGGTGATGTTTGGCCTTGGTTTGATCTACTTTGTGTGGTTGCTAGTGACACGTCCTCATGTGTTGAGTAAACCTCCACAAAAAGAAGGAGAACCTGGTAGCGTTAGCACTCGTGGCTAACTGATGAACTGATAGTCGCCAGGAGTACGTCTACACAAAAACTCTATTCTTTAAGGTGGCACCCTACACGCCATTCAGGGCAGTAGGGTGCAGGGTGCCACAATATTTCCCGTTTTTTCTACATAGATGGAAGAACTTCTTTCCTTCTATCTTCTCCCTTGTCTTGCAACAGGTAGTATAATTTATTTGCAAAATGGGAAGTAAGGAGAAGACAAATGGCAAAAGTGGCATCAACAAAATTAACCTCGAGCGGTAAATGTAATTTCTGCCTGAGTGAATTTGATAAAAGCAAAATGACCCAGCACCTGAAATACTGTAAGCAAAGATCTGCCATTATTAAAACGGAGAACTCAGCAGAAGCGCAGAAAATCAGGTTGTTTCACATCGTCGTCGAAGGACGATATCTTCCGGTGTACTGGATGCATCTCGAAATGCCTGCGAATAACACACTGTATGATCTGGACGCGTTTTTGCGAGCTATCTGGCTCGAGTGTTGCAATCACCTCAGTGCCTTTAACATTGGCAAAGCATCTTACTCATCACAAACAGAGGATATGCTGTGGGGTTTGGCAGATCCAACGGCTGTCGAAGCTGCTGATGTTGAAGAGGAAGATATTGACGAAGATGAGGAGGAACCAGACATCACCGAACTTTCTCAAGCCGAGATTCAAAACCTTTCACCAGTCGAGGTTGCTATGAGGCTAAGTGAACTTTTACAGCAGGAATTTCAGGCTAATATTGCTGATCTTTCTCCGGCTGAATTTCAAGCCAAATTTACTGAACTCATGGCCGCACGCATGGGTGACTCTCTAACCCCTGAAATGCAAATACAACTGAGTAACCTGTCCGTTCTTATACAGCCCCTTCTCGTCGATTTTGTTAATGATGATTATGAACATGATATGGACGTTGAACTGAGCAAGGTACTCAAAGTGGGGCAAAAATTTTTCCACGAATATGACTTTGGCTCCACTACCAAACTGGCGTTGAAAGTAGTCGCTGAGCGCGAAGGAACTGCGCCGAAGGATGATGACAAGTATAGTGGTGAGTTCGGCGAGGATAAAACTATTAAGATCATGGCACGTAATAACCCGCCTCAAATATCCTGCCGCGAGTGTGGAAAACCCGCTACTAAGGTCGCTGCGGGAAATTATTACTTTGAAGATGGTGCATTGTGTGATGTATGTGCCAGGACCAGTTTGAAAGAGTACGAAGATATGTTCTTGCCTATCGTCAACTCCCCACGAGTGGGCGTGTGCGGCTATACCGGAGATGCTAATGTGGAAGAATTTGATTGGGATGATGAAGAAGAATTTGAAGCAGAGGAAGATGAAGAACAATGATCAAGAAGAATGATGATCAATAGGTACTGGTTGATCGCTTTGATACTTGTTCTTGTGCTTTCGGCAACCCTGTTGACCGTAGCGTATTATGTATATAGATCTTCAACGACTACGATTCATAGCGGTTGCAATGGACAACAGGCCAGTACTGGCGGAAGTGCATCGTCAACGATCAGTCCATGCCGGCGTCTACTCGTATTTTCGAAAACAGACGGATTTCGCCATGCCTCCATTAAAGATGGAAAGATAGCTCTTCAAAAGCTAGCTGCTGGACATAACTTTGCGATTGATTTTACCGAAGATTCAACAGCCTTTACTGATGCCAATCTGGCACACTATGGTGTTGTTATCTTCCTCCTGACTACTGGTGAGATTTTCAATGACAATCAGCAAGCAGCATTTGAACGCTATATTCGTTCAGGCGGTGGGTATGTAGGTATTCATTCTGCCAGCGATACAGAGTACGACTGGCCCTGGTACGGCCAACTACTGGGCGCATTTCTCAATATTGCTCACAAGCACTCGAGAGTCCTCCAAACGACCATACATGTTATCGATAGAACACATCCATCGACCGTTATGCTGCCGCCCCTTTGGGTGCGTACCGATGAATGGTATAACTTTGCCACAAATCCCCGTGGTAAAGTCCATGTGCTCATGATTCTCGATGAAAGTACATACATTGGTGGTACAATGGGTGTTGACCATCCTATTGCCTGGTGGCACGATTATGACGGTGGGCGATCATGGTATACTGCTCTGGGTCATACCTCAGAGAGTTATTACGAACCTCTATTTCTAGCTCACCTCTGGGGTGGTATCACCTATGCAGTTGGAGCCGGACAAAAACAAGCAGCAATTTCTACCCGACCTGATCATATATTACTTCAGCAGTTATTTGAAATAGTGAATGTCGCGGATGTAACAATGGTTAAATACCTTGTTCTCCCTCAAAATTGAATCACAGCCGTTACTCCACCATATACACCTTCGCAATAAGTCCTCTTGCTGGTCAGACAACCCCACTTTATACAATTTTGGCAAGAATTTACTGAAATCTTACAAATTTTTTATTGGTCTCTGACAATATCCAGCTACAATGACCTACATAACCGGATTCATGAACGGTATGCAAACATACTGTTTACAACTAGGTATGCATATATTGTAGGAGGCGTTTACTCATGTCCAATCCTGATGCAAATAATCCTTATAAGCAACCAACTTTGCCATATCGATCATATCAAGGATATATGAATCCACCGCGCTCTCAACAGCAGGAATTCGTGCACCCGTCTACTACTGCGCGTGCAAGCGCATCACATAGTAGTTCTGCTGCACCTCTCCGCTCCACGCAAGCTAGGTCGGCCCCGCCACATCAGCACACAGCTAAGTCGGCCTCGCCACGCCTATCTAAAGCGGAGGCACTAGCATTGGTGGATACGTGCAAAAAATGGCTGATAGCAGGCTCTTTTGTAGCCTTTGGGATACTAAGCGGTCTGGTTGCCGGGCATGTGGTCGGAAGTACCTCTACTACCTCTACCCAGTCACCAACACCAGCATCTAACCCGCCCGCGACCTCACCAAATTCACCAACCTCACCAAATTCGCCATCACCTAACGGAGGTTCTTTCCAGCAACAACAGTAAGGAGGCTTTGGCTTTGGAAACGGCAATCCCGCACAACCACCCGTATCCGGCTCTCACACCTCCTGAGCTTATGCACGTCCCATCCAGCATGGCTCGCTCCCAGTTCCGTGCGATGGGAACGATTATCTCTTTACTCTTGCCAGCGGAACATCTACAGCGTGGAGAAGAGATTGTAAGAACACTCTTTGCCGAGTGGGAGCAAACATTGAGCCGCTTTTTACCGGAGAGTGAGCTTTCCCAACTCAATCGGCAAGCAGGAACCAATTTCTTGGCGAGTGAATTGCTCTTCACAGTAATGAGTAGCGCCCTTGCCGCGGCCCAGGCAACAGAGGGACTTTATGACCCTACCCTTCTCAACCAGTTGGTGCAATTAGGGTACGACCGCACCTTCGACAAGCTACCGGAAGAGCTACCAGCTGCTGAACGTCCCACCTCCCCAGGCGGGCGGTGGCGCGATATTCATATAAACCGGGCACTGCGATTGGTGACGCTACCACCTGGAGTCAGTGTAGATTTTGGGGGCATTGCGAAGGGGATGACTGTCGATGCCGCTCTGGAGCAACTTCGTCTGGAAGGTATTTATCCTGCGCTAGTCAATGCGGGTGGTGATCTTGCAGTACTTGGCGTACCTCCTCTTGAGAAGCAGTGGCCTATTGAAGTGCAGGGGAAATCTCGTTCGTGGGTAATCCCCTTACATCATGGTGCTTTTGCCACTTCTGGCGTGGCTCGCCGCCACTGGCTGCAAGGAACGCATATGCGCCATCATCTCATCGATCCTTGTACGGGATTGCCTGCTCAGAGTGGTCTCTGGTCCGTCACTGTGGTAGCGGCCCGCTGTGAGCAGGCAGAGGTAGCGGCAAAGGTAGCCTTTCTCCTGGGTGTAGAACGGGGCAGCGAGTTTTTGCATAACCTGGCATTCGCAGGCCTGCTTGTACGGGAAGATGGTACCTGGACGACAGTAGGCTCCTGGCCTCGGAATGCTATGTTGCATGCGGGTAGGAAAGAGGTGACAAAATGAGCATATGGCAAACGGTAACCTGGGATGTTGCTCGAGCAGGTGGCTTCACCGCCTTTGGTCTGCTGACATTGTCGGTTGCAATAGGGCTGGCGCTCACGCTCCACTTACAGTCACCGCGCTGGCCGCGCATCATTAATAGCGAACTGCATAACTTTCTCACTTTGCTCGCGCTCATCTTCACAGGTATACATATACTGGCGGTCTGGGTTGACCCATTCACCAGATTTGGTTGGAACGAGGTGTTTATCCCCTTTGTGAGCTATTACCGTCCTCTGTGGATGGCACTTGGCATTATCGCCTTTTACATCGGTATTGCCATCGGCATTAGCACATGGCTACGACCTCGCATTGGTTACAAATTGTGGCGAAACTTGCACATGCTAACATTGCTTCTGTTTGTGCTGGTTGTTGTGCATGGGATTGCGACAGGAAGCGATACTCGTACCTGGTGGGGGGCCGCAATTTACGCGTTCAGCGTTTTGCTGGTTGGAACACTGCTCTGTATACGCCTGATGAAACCTGCAAATGCCCAAAGCCGTGCTCACCCCAGACTTGCCGTAGCGTTAGTACTAGCACTGGCGGTTGGTACGTTTTGGGCACTGCTCGGTCCATTTCAACCTGGATGGTATGCCCATGCCAACAATGTAAATGTAAATGTACAAGCTTCGCGGTCTGCATCAACTTCGCACGCAGTACCATCACCACAAGTGGCTTTTCCTCAATCCTTTACGGGCAATCTACAAGGGCTACTCAGACAAAATGGGCCTGATGCCAATGGCAATGTAACTCTGCAACTCGATCTGAAAATTAGCAATGGACCAGCAGGGTATGTGCAGGTGATCCTACAAGGACAAACGGGAGGAAATGAAAGTGAGGGTGTCACCATCACCTCGTCTCGTGTCATGCTGGCTTCGAGCAGCGGACAACTACTCTATGCAGGCCCTCTGAGCAACTTCTCTGGAGAGAGACGCTGGAATATGACAGCAATGCTCACAAGAACGGGCACAAACAGTACTAGCCCGCTACCGGTGCAGATGACCGTACTGGTCGATGCAAGCGGGCAGGTTACGGGAACAATCATGGCAGGGAGCTCAATTCCTAGTGGAAATCCTGCGGGAAGTGATGCCTGAGATGAGATGACTCCCGAAAATGCATCTCGCGATAGGAAATTTGGAAAAATCCTTGACAATGCAGGTAGATACATGCTATAAGTTAACTATCAGATTTACAACTTCATAAAATAGAAGTGTCGAAGGGTCGAGTAACAGTTGCCTGTTGCGTCCAGAGAGTGGGCGGTTGGTGGAAAGCCCATATGTCAATGCACTGTGAAAAAAAGCCCGGAGCTGCGAGAAGAAATCGCGTCATGCGAGAGTAGAACTTGGCCGGATGCCCCCGTTACCGGGCTGGAGTATGTCAGTACTCGGCGAGGTTGCTGCCGTGAGGCAGCAACGAATGAAGGTGGTACCACGAGAGCAGTGTTTAACGCTCTTTGTCCTTCTCTGAACGAAGGATGAAGGGCTTTTTTATTTGCCCTTCGTAGCTTCGCAATAGCGCAACGAAAAACTTCATAGCACAAAAGCATCGAAGGGACGAGTAGCGGTTCCTGGTTACATCCAGAGAGCGGGCGATTGGTGGAAAGCTCGTATGTTAACCAACCGTGAAAAAAAGCCCGGAGCTGCGAGAAGAAATCGCGTCATGCGAGAGTAGAACTTGGCCGGATGCCCCCGTTACCGGGCTGGAGTATGTCAGTACTCGACGAGGTTGCTGCCTTGAGGCAGCAACGAATGAAGGTGGTACCACGAGAGCAGTGTTTAACGCTCATCGTCCTTCCCTGAGCGAAGGACGATGAGCGTTTTTGTTTGTCAAGCATCTTGAAGTCGAAAAGGAGGAACCCAACAAATGACACACTGTCCAGAATGTGAAGCCGAGATTACCGTGCGAGATCTCCTGGTTGGGGAGATCACCTACTGTCCTGATTGTAACGCGGAACTGGAAGTGCTACGCCTGGAACCGCCCAGCGTGGCGCTGGCACCGCAGATTGAGGAAGATTGGGGAGAGTGACACGATGCGCCTGGCTATTCTTACATCACGCATCCGCGTGGAAGAGAAACTATTGATCGATGCTCTGAGACAGAGGGCAATTGCATTTGACATCGTCGATGATGGAGAATTGCTATTTGATCTGTCAAACCCTGATGAGCGATGGCGTGAATATGATGCCGTCCTCTGCCGCAGCCTGAGCCAATCGCGTGGGTTAGCAGTGCTCAATATATTGGAGCATTGGGGCATACATGTGTATAACCCGGCGGCGGTAACTGCACTGTGTAACGATAAGTTGCTCACGACACTGGCGCTGCTCCGTGCAGGCATCCCGACTCCGCATACGTTGTTAGCCTTTGATTCCCAGGTAGCCATTCGCGGTATGGAGATGCTGAGTTATCCGGTCGTACTTAAGCCAACGACCGGGTCGTGGGGACGCTTGGTGGCGCGCATTAATGACCGTGATGCAGCAGAAGCGGTGCTCGAACACCGGGAGACGCTTGGCTCCTATCAGCAGCATATCCACTACATACAGGAGCATATCGCCAAGCCGCAGCGTGATATTCGCGCTTTTGTCGTCGGTGAGCGTACCATATGTGCGATCTACCGCACCAGCGAACACTGGGTCACGAACACCGCTCGTGGCGCGGTTGCTAGCAATTGTCCGGTCACACCTGAGCTTGATAGCTTGTGTGTGCGTACTGCGCAGGCAGTTGGCGGGGGCATCCTGGCAATCGACGTGCTAGAAGACGCGCAACGCGGCCTGCTGGTCAATGAAATCAATGCCACGATGGAGTTCCGCAATAGCATTGCTCCAACAGGCGTTGATATACCCAGTGTGATGCTTGATTACGTACTGAGTGCCATGAAGGAGGAGGCTGTAAGATGAATCGCCTGCGTGTTGCTATCATCGGCGGCTCTGGCTATACAGGCGGGGAACTGGTGCGGCTCCTACTCTTCCACCCGCGGGTTGAGTTGACGCAGGTTGCGTCCAGCAGTCATGCCGGGTATTACTTGCATAGCGTGCATCCGAATTTGCGCAAACTCAGGTCATTGCGCTTCTGTCATTCCAATGACCTGACGTCATGTGACGTACTCTTTCTTTGCCTGCCCCACGGTGTATCCTCCAGGGAGATTGAACACTACCGGGCAATTGCGCCACGCGTCATCGACCTTTCAGCCGATTTCAGATTGCGCTCTGCTGGACTGTACGAACGATGGTATGGTGAGCCTCATTGCGCGTCCCATCTTCTGGAGGATGCTGTCTATGGCCTGCCTGAACTGCACCGCGCGGAACTGCCGGACGCGACTCTTGTAAGTGGCACCGGGTGTATGGCAACCGCGGCCATCCTGGGATTAGCTCCACTCTACCGGGCAGGTCTCGTGGATGGTGCACTTCCTCTCGTGGTGGAAGCCAAGGTTGGATCATCGGCGGCAGGGGCTACGCCAGGTCCGAGCAGCCATCATCCCGACAGGAGCGGCGCTGTGCGCTCGTTTCAGCCTACCGGGCATCGTCATACTGCCGAACTCATACAGGAGCTTGGTCGAGCCTCTGGTGGGGAGCTTCATCAGCATGTCGCTTTCTCTGCAACGGCAGTCGATGTCGTGCGCGGTGTGCTTGTTACTGCTCATTCCTTTTTGAATGAGCGTGTGGATGAGCGTACGTTGTGGCGACTCTATCGCGAAGCCTATCAACATGAGCCATTCATACGACTGGTCAAAGAACGCAACGGGGTTTACCGTTACCCCGAACCGAAGATTTTGGCGGGAAGTAACTATTGCGATATCGGCTTCGAGCTCGACCCTCATCAGCAGAGGGTGGTGGTTATTGCCGCCCTGGATAACCTGCTGAAAGGCGCCGCCGGAAATGCTGTGCAAGCACTCAATTGCATGTGTGGTTGGGATGAGTCGTTGGGATTGGCCTTTCCTGGTCTGCACCCCATTTAGGAAGGATGGAGCTTTGCCATGACACTTGTTGTGAAAGTTGGCGGTAGTGCCGGTGCCACCACTGCGAATATTGTGCGTGAGATAGCCCAGTGTGTCGCTCAGGGACGACATATTGTCGTGGTGCATGGGGGGTCTGATCTCACAAACGTGCTCTCTGAGCGTTTGGGACACCCGGTACGTATGATTACCTCGCCGAGTGGGATGGTCAGTCGCTATACAGATAGTGAAACCCTGAGCATCTATGCGATGGCTGTGGCCGGTCAGATCAATACCGAACTGGTGGCCTGCTTGCAGCAGCAGGGTATCAATGCGCTGGGGCTGGCTGGAGTAGATGGACGATTGCTGCTGGCAAGGCGCAAGTCGATCGTGCGTTCGCAAACTCCAGGAGGGCGTCTACAAATTCTGCGCGACGACTACACCGGACAGGTCGAGCAGGTGAATGATACACTGCTCCGGCAGTTACTCGACGCCGGTTATACCCCTGTCATCGCACCGCTCGCAATAAGCCAGGGGGGAGAACGTCTGAATGTCGACGGAGATCGTGCAGCTGCTGCTGTCGCCATCGCGCTGGGGGCCGAGGTCCTGGTCATCATGACGAACGTTCCCGGTTTGCTGACCGATCCAGGGGACAGCTCAACGCTCATCCATACTATCCCTGCCGAACGCATTACCGATTACACAGAATATGCCCAGGGCCGTATGCGTAAGAAACTGCTGGGGGCGCAGGAAGCGCTTCAGGGTGGCGTGCCACGAGTCTGTATGGGGAGCATCTCGTTGCTGGATGTGCTCAATGGAGCGGGAACGACGATTCAAGCAACACCCATTGCAAAAGAAAGGATTAGTATATGATCGCAACCATCGACCTTGAAAATACCTACAGTAGTGGCGTGTATAGTAAGCGCCCCGTAACTATCGTACGGGGAAGCGGCGCCTCTTTATGGGATGACGAGGGGCACGAATTCATCGACTGCACCGCCGGCTACGGCGTGGCGAACGCCGGACATGGACGACCAGAGGTTGCTGCTGCTATCGCAGCGCAAGCGCTGCGCCTGATCACCTGTCCAGAAATTGTCTACAACGATGTGCGTGCTCTTTTGCTTGAACGCCTTGCCCGTCTCGTGCCAGAAGGACTTACACATATCTTCCTCTGCAACAGTGGAACCGAGGCCGTGGAGGGAGCCCTCAAATTTGCGCGCATCGCCACCGGGCGCGCGGGAATAGTTGCCGCACTCCGGGGCTTCCATGGCCGCACGATGGGTGCGCTCTCGGCAACATGGGAGCCGCACTATCGCGAACCCTTCGCGCCACTGGTACCCGCTGTCAGCCATATTCGTTATAACGATCTCGCGGCTGCACAGATGGCCATCAGTGAGCAGACTGCAGCTGTAATCATTGAACTGGTGCAGGGGGAAGGAGGTGTGCATGTGGCTTCTGATGAGTACGTACAGGGTCTTGCATCACTCTGCCGCGAACGCGGGGCCCTGTTGATTGTTGATGAGGTACAGACGGGCTTTGGGCGTACAGGAAGCCTCTTTGCCTGCAACCACTATGACCTGCAACCAGATATCCTCTGCCTCGCGAAGTCCCTGGCGGGCGGCGTTCCAATGGGTGCGGTCTGCCTGGGTCTCCGAGTGATGGAGAGCGGGCGCATTACCAGGGGTATTCACGGCAGCAGCTTTGGCGGCAATCCACTGGCTTGCGCAGCCGCGCTGGCCACCCTTGACATCCTGGAACAAGAAGCTCTATCCGAGCGTGCGGCCGCCCTTGGCTCATTTGCCTTTGAACGGCTCAGAGCGCTACGTACTCCACTTATCCGCGAGGTGCGTGGGAGAGGATTGTTACTTGGCGTGGAACTCAACCGACGCGCTCAGTCGTATCTAGAAGCATTGTTTGAACGAGGCGTCCTCGCTCTACAAGCCGGGCCAAACGTCATACGCCTGCTACCTCCGCTGGTAATTACGGAGGCACAACTGGAACGAGTACTTGATGCGGTGGAAGAAGTGCTGCTTGAAGGGGCATATGCAAGATCGGTACCAGTAGGTCAGGCATTCGCCAACCTGGATATTGGTCCAACTGACATGGTTCCCGCAAAGGGTGCCACCCCCCCCTCCCCTACATATTCAGGAGATGATCAAAACGGAGAGGTGGGGCTTCTCTTTAATGTGCTCACTATTCCGAGCTATTCGGGACAGGAGCGGGAATTAGCCCGGTACCTTGTTGAGCAGGCACGGCAAATGGGCTTGTACGCTTCAATCGATAACGCTGGAAACTTTATTGCCACTACGCATCTTCCCGAAACAAGTGCGAATCTTCGACCTGTTATCCTGCTCGGTCATATGGATACCGTTCGTGGTAACATTCCAGTGAAATTACAGGATGGTGTGTTGTACGGCCGGGGCGCGGTAGATGCCAAGGGACCGTTGGCAGCATTCCTGTGTGCTACGGCCCGCCTGGTACGTTCTGGAAGTTTAGACTCCTTGCAGCATCCAATTATCGTGATAGGAGCCGTTGAAGAGGAAACTGCGACCTCTCGTGGGGCGCGGGCAGTTGTGGAACGCCAGCGGCCTTATACCTGCATTATCGGAGAGCCGAGTGGAAGCCAGGCGGTGACGATTGGCTACAAGGGCAGGTTGCTGGTGGATTACTGCGTAACGCGCCCGGCACATCATAGCGCAGGTCTACAGAAAAACAGTAATGAAATGGCTGTGGCCTTCTGGAATCGAGTGCACGACCATGCCGCTGATTGGAACGAGCAGCACGCGGCAAATTCTACCTTTGCCGCGCTCATGCCATCGCTACGTGGCATTCACAGTAGTCAAGATGGGTTAGAGGAACATGCGCAACTCAGTATTGGCTACCGATTACCGCCAGGCTTTGATAGCGCGTGCTTGCGTACCCAACTGGAGCGATGGGCTGACGAAGATGAGGCGCTAATCAGTTTTTCAGGTGAAGAGGCAGCCTTTCAGACGACGCGCACAACGCCCTTATCACGAGCTTTCATATCTGCTATTCGTGCTACTGGAGGACAACCAGTCTTCAAGCACAAAACGGGGACAGCAGATATGAATGTTGTGGGACCGGCCTGGGGGGAGAACATCGTTGCATATGGTCCAGGTGACTCGCGTCTCGATCATACACCACAGGAGCATATACGTATCGCTGAGTATATCCATGCCATCGATGTACTTGAGTTGGTACTGGGGGAGCTTGCCCAGCAGGGAGAAACAGCACAATGAGATCACTCGCTATTCTCGACTCGACGCTACGCGAAGGTGAACAGTTTACCAATGCTTTCTTTACCCTTGAGCAACGGCTGCAGATTGCGCGCTTACTGGATACCGTTGGGGTAGAGTTCATAGAGGTTCCTTCACCTGTTGTCTCACCAGATATACGGCAGGCGGTGCAAGCGCTATGTCAACTCGACCTGTCTGCGCACATTGTAGCGCATGTGCGTTGTGTTGAGGCTGATGTACAGGCCGCACTGGATACACCCGTTTTCGGCTTGAATCTCTTTTATGGGACATCAGCCGAACTACGCGCATTCAGCCATGGCCGCCGCATCGACCAGATTCTTGCCGATGCTGTACCGCTGATTCGGCTCATCCGATCAACCGGGCGCTATGTGCGCTTTTCCGCTGAGGATGCCTTTCGCAGCGACCTGGTTGACTTGTTGACCGTCTTTGACGCCGTTGTCGCTGCAGGAGTGCAGCGCATTGGTCTGCCCGATACAGTAGGTATTGCCACACCTCGCCAGGTTGAGCGACTAGTCAGTCTCTGCGCTGGCCGTTATCCACAGGTTGGTATTGAGTTCCATGGGCATAATGATACCGGATGTGCCATTGCCAATACTGTCGCGGCACTGGAAGGTGGCGCAGATTGCCTCGACGTTACCGTCATGGGTATTGGTGAACGCAATGGCATCGCCTCCCTCAGTGGCCTGATCTCGCAACTCTATATTCATCAGCCGGAACTGCTGGAGGAGTACGATCTCACGCAGTTGGTCCTACTCGATCGCTTTGTATCAGAGTGCCTCGATCTGCCAATTCCCTTTAATATGCCAATTACTGCGCCAGGTGCGTTTACGCACAGAGCCGGTGTGCATACAAAGGCTGTGCTCAATAATCCTCGATCGTATGAGGTGCTGGCTCCAGCAGACTTTGGACTTATGCGCAGCATTGATGTTGGATCACGCTACACAGGGCGGTATGCTGTTGAGCATCGCGCCGCGACATTGGGGTTGCATCTCAGCAATAACGAGGCTAGTCATCTTACTCAAGCTCTTAAAGAGCGGGCTGAGTGCGGTTCGCTGAACCAGGAAGAAGTCGATGCATTTATTCACAGTTGGTACCAGGAGAAAGGAAGTGTAACATGGGAACGTTAACCGAAGAAATCTTTAGCCACAAGCTGGGTCGCACTGTAGCGCAAGGTGAGACCGTCGTGGTGGACGTTGACCGCGTAATGAGCCACGATACGACGACTCCCCTGGCAATCCAGGCCTTTCGCAAATTGACAAATGGTGGGCGCGTTTTCGATTCAAAGCGGTCGCATATTGTGTTTGACCACATTGTGCCAGCAGCTACCATTGCAGCAGCCACGCTGCATCGCGATGTGCGCGCGTTTGCACAGGAGCAGGACATTCCTATCTTGCAAGAGGGTATCTGCCATCAGGTGATGCCGGAGCGTGGTTATGTCGCTCCTGGTGGCATCATTGTTGGAGCCGATAGCCACACCTGCACCTATGGGGCGCTCGGAGCCTTTGCCACCGGCATGGGCTCTACCGACATCGGGGTTGCCTATGCAACCGGCCGTGCATGGTTTCTCATCCCGCCAACGATCAATATTCGCATAACGGGAAGGCTGCCCTTTGGTGTGTACACAAAGGATGTATCTTTTGAAATGGTGCGCATGGTAAGCGTTGATGGTGCCAACTATCGCGCCATCGAGTATACGGGAGAGTTGGTCGAGCAGATGTCGGTGAGCGAGCGTTTTACCCTCTGCAACATGGCAATCGAAATGGGCGGTAAAGCAGGGCTCGTTGCCCCAGATGCAACGACCCAGGCGTGGTTGCGTGGTCGTGTCGATCACGAGTATCCCATGCTATCACCATACAATCCACAATATGAACGAGTAGTGGAGATTGACGCCTCGAAACTGTCACCGCAGATTGCCTGCCCCCCGGATGTCAACAATGTTGTTCCGGTCGAGGAGGTCGAGCATGTGAGGATCGACCAGGTGTTTCTCGGCACCTGTACGAACGGACGCCTTGACGATCTTGCTATCGCCGCAAACATTATGCAGGGTAAGACCATTCACCCCCAGACACGCATGGTAGTTGTTCCCGCTTCTCGCGAGATTTACCTGGAGGCGATGCGCCTGGGCTACCTGGAAACATTTATTCAAGCTGGTGCGTCGGTTGGCACTCCTGGTTGTGGCCCCTGTATCGGCCGGCACTTCGGTGTACTGGCGCCCGGTGAGCGTGCCTTGACGACGATGAACCGCAACTTTACTGGGCGCATGGGCGACCCCACAGCCGAAATATATCTCGGTAGCCCGGCTACCGCTGCCGCGACTGCGCTGTGCGGGCACATTACCGATCCACGCAATTTTTTGTAGGGGCTGATGTATCGCCCCCACCCGACAGAAGGAAGGAACAGACAATCATGGGACGTATATGGATGCTTGGTGACAATGTGAACACAGATATCATCATCCCGGGACGTTACAACGTGACCACTGATCGTACACAGCTGGCTCGTTATTGCCTCTGCGAGGTATTGCCAGAGTTTGCACAACAAGTGCGGGTAGGTGATGTGGTGATGGCTGGGCACAATTTTGGCTGTGGCTCATCGCGCGAGCACGCTCCCGCCGCATTACAGGCGTGCGGTGTTCAGGTCATCATTGCCCGCAGTTTCGCTCGCATTTTCTACCGCAATGCCGTAAATATTGGTTTGCCAGTGCTCGTCTGCGAAGAGGTAGTTGCAGCCAGCGCTGATGGACAGGATATGGAGCTAGACCTGGCGATCGGCATTATTCACAATAGAACGACCGGGCAAACATTTCAAGCCGAACCCCTGAATCCCTTTGTAGCACGTATCGTGGCAGCGGGCGGCATCATCGAATATATCCGCCAGGAAGGGGCGCTACGATGATTCCCGGATTCCTCAGGCGCCAGCAATATACCCTTCCCCCACCGCTGGAGCCGCCGACCGTCTGCGTGATTGCTGGGGACGATGCTGCCCCCGAAGTAGTACGTCCAACTGTGGAAGTGTTGCACCTGTTAGTACCGGATATTCGCTTTGTGGAGGCGCCTGGTGGACGTGAGGCATCAGATCGCTACGGTGACGCGTTTCCTGACGAGACCCGGAAGGCCATAGATGCCGCAGCCTGCACACTTTTCGGAGCAAGTGGTGGACCAAGCAGACCTATCTTGTGGTATCTCCGCTGGGGCAAAGAAACGTATGTGAATGTGCGCCCTGTGCGCTGGTGCCCGGGTTACCGCAGCCCGATGCTTCACCCTCAGTATATCGATTACGTGATTGTACGCGATAATTTGGAGGGTATGTACCCGCCTCGTGAAGGAGACATTGCAGAGTTACATGCATTATCAAGTAGTAAGTCATGGTGGCAGACCCCTCCTACAGGAAAACGCGGAGCCTACGCCGTGCGTATCTACACTGATGAGCAGATGTACCGCCTGGCACTTGCAGCATGTGAGCTGGCGCTGTTCCGCCAGGCTGCAGGCTATCCTGGCTGCGTGACGCTGGGTGCTAAATACTCGATCTTGCCGCGCACTGATGGGCGCTTGCGCACGATTGTAGCGGAAACCATGCGTGCTTATCCGGGTTTGAGTTACCAGGAATTTCTTATTGACGACCTGGCGCGACGGCTGATTGCCTCTCCTGAGACGCTTGATGTGATAGTGCTCAACAATGAGCACGGCGATATTCTCGCTGATGTTGCCAGTGGCAGTATTGGGGGCCTGGGCCTCTCACCCAGTGCCTGTTTTGGCGAAGGCTACGCCTACTTTGAACCGGTACATGGGTCAGCCCCAGACCTGGTCGGCAAAGGAATTATTAATCCCACGGCGATGCTGCTTTCGGGCGCGATGATGCTCACCTATCTCGGTTATACAGAACAGGCAGAGCAGTTAGAGCGTGCTATCGAACAAATCTACCGGGATGGGGTTAGCTTGACCCGCGATCAAGGAGGGAGCGCAAGCACAATGGAATTTGTAGATGCTGTCGTTGAAGCTCTCGTCTCTATGAACTAAAGCGATGAAAAGGTGATTGGTGATAACTGCCTTCGGCTAAAGCCGGAGACTTCTAGGGAGTTACACCGAAGCCCTATCGTGCTATGGCAGTGTTTCATGGTAATTCAGTGCTGAACTTCTTGCTGAAAGAGCAAGGGTTCGACAAGTTTGTTGCAGTTGTTGCAGTTGTTGCAGATGTATCACTTGTAACGGTTGCATCACAGGTGCAGGCTTTCTGTGTGCTTAGGAAACTACCCGTGTGCGTCGAGTTCGCAGCAGCTACAAGTTATTCTACTACTTCAGCGCCGAGACGTCGCCGAACCTCTTGCTTGGAATGGGACAGCGCCCATTCCAGGTGGGTTTGCATCGCTTGAGAGGCGGTGTCAGGCTCTCCCTCCTGGATGGACTCGAATATCGCCTCGTGTTGCTCTGCGTAGGTTAGTAGCAATGCCTGTGTACGACCCGCCGCGATGTCGAACACCCAACCCTGCGCACGGGTGGTCGTGGCTATCGTAGCGGCGAGGAAAGGATTGTGCGTTGCTTCGGCAACCACTCGATGAAAGGCAGCATCGCTCTCGCGGAACTGCTGGCGTTGTTGGGTCTCCGCGCTCCGCTGGTTGAGGGCCACCACCTCGCGCAATTCCCGCAATTCGTGAGGCGTGATGCGCTCTGCAGCCAGGCGTGCAGCCGGCGGCTCAAGCGTGAGGCGGAACTCATAGAGACTGACCACTTGAGTGGGATCAACGGGTGTGAGAGAATCGAGCATCGTCATTGCAAACGGCGATGCCTTGTTGGCTACATACAGACCACTGCCCCTGCGCGTGTAGACCAGCCCTGTCGCCACAAGCACTTTCACCGCCTCGCGAACCACTGTACGGCTCACTCCTAGCTGCTCGCTCAACTCATGTTCGGTTGGCAGGCGATCACCGGGTTTCAGGTCGGCGGAGGTGATCAACTCTGTGATCTTTGTGGCTATTGTTTCATAGGCTGGCCGGTATCCGTCCTCTGCCGGTTTCATCATGCTGGTCATGTTTTGTTCTACCTTTCCTGTCCGCGCTCCCAGCAATGGGCTTGCTCGCCGTAGCACCAAGAGCTTCTCCGCAGCCACTCTCCTTCAAAGTCGAGAGAGGGTTTGGGAGCAGCTTTTTGTTGTCCTATTAGGGGTCACCATATTTTTTCGGGAGAATCCTACGATAAGAAGCGAAACGGCTTCTCAGGCTGTTCTGTCAACTTCTCCTGACGAGAGATAAACGCTCAACACATCTCCTATCTGCATCTTTTGCGCTTCAATTGACGAGAAGCATGCGTCAGGAGGCATCTAAGCGGGCTTAGCGTATGCCTTGCCCGAAAAAATATGGCGACCCCGTGTTGTAATGCATCTGCCCACAACAGGTCTGGTCCTGCGGGAAGTCGACCGTGTAGCCGAGGCGCTCGAGCAGATGCACGACGGCACGCCCGGTCTCTGGAAAGAGGGTATCATTGAAACAGGTGATGAAGAGTGAAACTTTCATCGAAACGTTCTCTTTCTCAATATCCATATCACGGCAGCACCAATGAGCAAGAGACCCGCGCTCGTCGCAACTGCCACTGGTATGGCCGGTGGCGGTTGAGCCGCTTGTGTGATATATCCCGCTTCAGGATACTCTCTCACCGCTTCACTGCTTCCCTCGTGCAGGGCCATCTGGATGACCTGGGCCAGGTGCAATGCCTGGCGATCTGTCATCTGGGCGATCTGCTCCTGGCAACTGAACCCGTTAGCAATAATCAGGGTATCCTTGGCGGCATTGCGAACGGCAGGGAGCAAGACCCGTTCGCCACACTTGATTGACACATCATAGTGGTCTTTCTCGAAGCCGAAGGCACCTGCCATGCCGCAACAACCCGAGTCGAGAATCTCGAAATCCAGGCCGAGCTTTTTGAGTACCGCTTCCTCGGCCCCCATGCCCATAATGGCCTTGTGGTGGCAGTGCCCATGCACTACTGCTTTGCGATGCAGCTGTGGCGGCTGGTAGTTCGGTACTTTTCTTTCGAGAAACTCACTGAGCAGGAAGACCTGTTTGCTGAGCCGTCGAGCATTCTCATCGTTGGGGAAGAAATTGAGCAGCTCATCACGGAAGACCGCCACACAACTTGGCTCTACGCCGACGATGGGAATACCTTCTGTGATCTGCGGTTCCAGTGTTTCAAGAATCCGACGCAGCAGACGCTCGGCAGTAGTCAGCATGCCATGGTCATAGAGTGGCCTTCCACAACAGAGGGATTGCTCAGGGACTTCGACCTGGTAGCCTGCTGCTTCGAGCACCTCCACTGCCGCCCTGGCCGTCTCCGGGCGCAAGTAGTTGTTGAAGGTGTCGGGCCACAGGATCACCCTGGGTTGGTCCTGATTGCGTGGACCTCGCTTGCGGAACCACTCCTTAAAGGTCTGGGATGCGAAGGCCGGCATCTGCCGCTCTGAGGCCACGCCTGCTATCAGCCTGGCTACATCGCGCAGCAGTGGCGTCTGGGTGAAGAAATTCACCGCGCCTGGCATACGGCAGGCAAGCCGGGCCCACCAGTAGATCAGGCCCATGGCATAGGAACTCCTGGGGCGGAGTCGGCCTGAATAGTAATGGGAGAGAAATTCGGCCTTGTAGGTCGCCATGTCCACGTTGACAGGGCAATCTCCCTTACAGCCCTTACAGGCCAGGCACAGGTCCAGCGCCTCCTTCACCGACTCGCTGCGCCAGCCCTCTGTGAGGGGATCACCTTGCAGCATCTCGAAGAGCAAATGTGTTCGCCCACGCGTCGTATGTTCTTCTTCGCGGGTCACCATATAACTGGGACACATCGTGCCCCCCTCCGTCCTGCGGCATTTTCCAACACCGACACAGCGCAAGGTCGCCGCGGCAAAACTCCCCTGATCGTCAGGAAACTTGAAATGTGTCGCGAGTTGAGGCGGATTGTAGGGCGTACCCAGGCGCAGGTTCTGGTCGAGACGATAGGGGTCTACGACTTTCCCAGGATTCATCTTGCGGTCCGGGTCCCAGATCATCTTGAACTCACGGAATGCCTGGACCAGTTCCGGGCCGTACATTTTCGGCAGCAACTCGGCACGGGCCTGGCCATCGCCATGCTCTCCCGAGATCGAACCTCCATATCCGACCACTAGGTCTGCGGCTTCCTCTATGAAAGAGCGGAACTTACGGATACCGTCGCGACTGGTCAGATCAAAGTTGATGCGCGTATGGACGCACCCCTGACCAAAGTGTCCATACAGCGCAGAGGTATAGCCGTAGCGTCCGAGCAGCTTAAAGAGGTCTCGAAGGTAGCCACCTAGCTTTGCTGGCGGCACGGCGGCGTCTTCCCAGCCTTCCCAGCCAAGCGGCTCACCAGGTACGAACACGGTAGCTCCCAGCGCAGCTTCGCGGACCAACCAGATCCTGTGCGCTTCATGAGGATTCGCGAAGAGCTTCATCGACGGCGGATGCGCCGTACGTTTCAACTCCTCGATCAGTGCGCGTGCCCGGTCATCGGCGTCCTGTTTCGTTTCACTGCCAAACTCGACCAGTAGCCAGCCTGCACCCTCCGGCAGCAGCACAATATTGTCCGGCTGCAGGTGCTTCTTCCTCATGTTCTCGACAAGGTGGGCATCGAAGCCTTCTAGGCCGATGGGCTTGTGCGCCAGGATCTCTGGGACATGATCAGCAGCCATGTACGCATCGGGATAGCCGAGCACCAACAGCGAGCGGGCGGGTGGACTATAGACCAGGCGCGTGGTCGCCTCCAACAGCGTGACGCAGGTGCCTTCCGAGCCGACTAGCGCCCGAGCAACATGAAATCCGTTTTCTGGCAGCAACTGATCCAGGCTGTAGCCCGAGACGCGACGTGGAATATTGGGGTACCGTGTGCGGATCAGGTCGGCATATTTGTCTCGCAGAGCTTTGAGCCGAGCATAAATCTCGCCACGTCGACCGCCCTCGCTGATGATCCGTTCGAGTTCCTCGTCGCTGGTCTTGCCGACATGCATGCGCAAGCCATCATAGGTGAAGATCTCTAGTTCCTCGATGTTGTCGCTCGTCATACCCGCCATCACCGAGTGGACACCACAGGAGTTATTCCCAATCATGCCCCCCAGAGTACACTGGGAATGCGTTGCGGGGTCTGGCCCAAACGTGAGATGGTAGTGCTCCGCCGCATTGCGCAGTTGATCGAGAATCGTGCCCGGCTGCACCCGTGCCAGCTTTTTGTGCGGGTCGATCTCGAGAACGCTGTTCATGTATTTCGACAGATCGAGTACGACTGCGATGTTACAGCATTGTCCTGCAAGGCTAGTACCCCCGCCACGTGCGAGAAGAGGCGCACCTGAGCCTCGGCAGACCGCTACGGTCGCGATCACATCTTCTACGTCCTTGGGCAGCACGACACCGATGGGCACTTGCCGATAATTGGAGCCATCCGTTGCGTAGAGGGCCCGGCTGCCCTTGTCGAAGCGCACTTCACCGCGGATCGTGCTGCGCAGTTCCTGCGCTAGCGTTTCGGCATCGAGGTTTGCGGGCCCCACTTCGCGAGTGTGAGCTCTATCTTGCCAGGTAATCACGTGTCTCATTGACCTCTTCCTCTCACTTGCATTGGGCGTCAATTATGGAATGATCCCTGGGATCAGGTACTGCTGGATCATAACGATCACCCCAAGTACGCAGGCCAGGACGAGACTATGGATAATCGTCCTGCGTATGACCAAGCCCTCTTTGCCCACTAAGTCGGTGGTGGAGGTAGGACTAGGATCCTTGTGAAAAACCCTCATAAGACCATGAAGTCCCTTTGCAAGCCGGTTTAATAGCCATGAAGAAAGTCTAGAATGATACGGGAGAGGCACACGAAAAAGAGTGTAAAACCTCTTTGATGCTCTCTCACATGCTGCTTTCCAGCGTACTTTCTAGAAAAAAGTTCGCTATGAGCTATTTTCGCAAGGATCCTAATCCTACCTCATCAACGCTGTAATCTTAGCAACTATTGTTTCATAGGCCGG
>WNFY01000532.1_pt1 | contig 34562 bp, 27 predicted proteins | sample 5400091 | NCBI WGS metagenome assembly WNFY01 (sample SAMN13153364, study PRJNA577476) | soil metagenome | isolation source: 60 cm soil or saprolite under grassland replicate 1 | place: USA:California | collected 2016-06-15 | reverse complement strand
CCCCACCTCGGTCAGCCTGGCCGGGGTGCAGCTCGCGCAGGTCGCCGCCGGGGTGCTCGGCGTGCTGCTGATCACCAGCGAGTACGCCACCGGCCTGATCCGGACCACGCTGGCGGCGGTGCCGCGGCGGCTGCCCACGCTGTGGGGCAAGGCGGCGGTGGTGACCGGCGCGGTGGTCGCGGTGAGCGTCCCGGCCGCGGTCGCGGTGTTCCTGGCCGGGCAGGCGATCCTGGGCCGCCAGCACCTGTCGGTGTCGTTTGGTGCGCCGGGCGTGGCCCGCGCGGTGATCGGCGGCGCGCTGTACCTGGCCGTGGCCGCCCTGCTCGGCCTGGCCCTGGGCGCGCTGCTGCGGAGCACGGCGGGCGGGATCGCGGCGCTGTTCGGCCTGCTGTTCGCGGTTCCGATCCTGGTCGGCTTCCTGCCGGGGAGCCTGTCCGACGAGATCGGCAAGTACCTGCCCGGCGCGGCCGGCCTGGCCGTGACGTCGGTGCACCCCGATCCGGCGACGTCGCTGGCACCGTGGACCGGGTTCGGCGTCTTCTGCGCCTACGCGCTCGTGCTGCTGGGTGTCGCCGCGGTGCGGATGCGGCGCGGGGATGCGTAGGTTCTCAGCTGGTCGTGACGGCCAGCGGCTCGCGGGTGGCCCGCCCCGGATCCGGGGGCGGGCCGGCCGGGAGGGTGAGCACGACCCGGAGGCACGAGCACGTTCATCAGCAGGTTGTCGACGGCGCGGCGGAGCAGTTCCTCGTCGCCGACCGTGCCCAGGCCGGCCTCGACCCACCCACGGTGTGAGTGAGCGGCAAGCTCCGCCCCGAGGTCTGGGACGCTTGGCGCTCCGCGGCCGCCCCGCAAAGTCAATGAGAGTGGCGCTCTACCGAATCTTTCGGGTAGAGCGCCACGTTCATTGAATTCGGAAGGCCACCGCGCTGGGGGTGAGGGGCCTGGGGTGAGGGTGGTACGGGCGGATTACTGCCCCGGTGGGTTAGGCGGCGGAGCGGAGGCGGGGGGTGCGCATGTTGATGAGGCTGCCCAGTTTGTGGGTGCGCTCGTCGTGGCCGATCTGGCGGAGCAGGTCGGCCAGGCTCCCGTACTGGCCGTACTGCGCCGCGTAGACGCCGGGGTCGGGCTGGGTCTCCAGCTCGGGGTGCTCGGCCACGTAGGCCATGTACTCGTGCTCGGCGTGGTCCTCGAAGTCGGCGTTGAGCCGGTAGCTCCATTCCGGGCGGACCACGAAGAGCAGCCAGGACACGTGGTAGAAGAAGAACGCGACCAGCCATGGCGCCAGCCGGTGCAGCAGGAACGATTGCCGCAGGCCGCGGCGCTGCACGAGATCCTGCAGGATCAGCAGGTGCCATTGCTCGTTGTCCTGGTCGGCGCGGGACTCGACGATGCGCTCGAACACCCGCCGGGCCAGCGCCGACCGGCCGCGGTAGCGGGCCAGCGTCAGGTAGCCCATCCGCTCCCAGGCCTGATAGGGCACCCGGGCGATGAACTCCAGCATGGTGAACTTGACGATCGTCCTGGTCCGGCCGTAGGCCAGGTCCATCCCCCTGAACAGGGCCCCGGCCAGCAGGCTGTACCGGAGCCGGGGTGCGTCCAGCGTTTCCGCCTGCGCGGTTCTGAGCTGACGGGAGTTGAGTTTGGGCGGGCCCGCCGGGATCTCGGGGCGGGCGGCAACAGTGGTGAGTGTCATGGCTTCAATGCTGCTGTCACCGGTGCTGCCGCCGCGTCGTCCAGACGCGGGCTCTTGCCGTACTCCGCAGGAGGTAACCGGCGTACCGCGGACGCGGTAAGCGGGATTACACCGGCGGGCGGATGACGAACCGGCGGGATCCGGCCTACGGTGCTGAGGTGGACTGGGGTTCGGTACGACGCGTAGACATTGTCCTGGCGGTGCTGGCTGGAGTAGTGCAGATCGGCGGCACGGCGCTGGTGGCGCGGCATCACGCGCACGTCCGGACTCTGGATGTGTACGGGTACCTGCTGCTGGCCGCGGGGCCGGTCGCGCTGGTCGCCCGGCGCAGGCAGCCTGTCCCGGTCCTGATGCTGGCGTTCGCGAGCACGCTCGGCTACGTGCTGCTCGGCTACCCCGGCGGCCCCATCTGGATGGGACTGATCGTGGCGTTCGGCACCGCGCTGATGAGCGGCTACCGGATCGCGGCCTACGGCTCGCTGCTGGCCGGCTACCTGGGCTTCCTGTGGCTGCCTGTGCTTACCGCCGCTGAGCCGATGCCGTCGGCCTGGGCCGCGCTTGGGCTCGCGGCCTGGCTGCTGCTCCTGCTGGCCGGGGCCGAGCTGATCCGCAACCGGCGGGCCTTCACCCAGGCCAGCAGGCAACGGGCGATCGAGGAGCAGCGCTCGGCGGTCGAGACGGCCCGGCGGCAGGCGAGCGAGGAACGGCTCGGCATCGCCCGGGACCTGCACGACGTGGTGGCGCACAGCCTGTCGCTGATCAACGTGCAGGCGGGGGTGGCGCTCGAGCTGATGGACGCCAGGCCGCAGCAGGTCAGGACCGCGCTGACCGCGATCAAGCAGGCGAGCCGCGAAGCCCTCGTGGACGTCCAGTCGGTGCTGGACTCGCTGCGCCGGCCCGACGAGGAGGTGCCGCGCGCGCCCGCGCCGAGCCTGCGCGACGTCGAGGAACTGGTGCGGCGGGCCGAGGCGACCGGGCTGTCGGTCGACGTGCGCGTCACCCCGCTGCCCCTGCCCCGCGGCGTGGACGCGGCCGGGTACCGGATCGTGCAGGAAGCGCTGACCAACGTGGTGCGGCACGCGGATGCGTCGAGCGTGCGGGTCCGGATCGGGCCGGACGACGGCGACCTGCTGATCGAGGTCGAGGACGACGGGACCGGTCGGCCCGGCCCTTCGCGCGGCGGCGGAAGCGGGATACGTGGCATGACCGAGCGTGCCGCGGCACTGGGCGGACAGCTGACCGCCGGGCGCGAGCCCGGCCGCGGGTTCGGGGTGCGGGCCCGGCTGCCCCTGGAGCCGGGATGATCCGGGTGCTGCTAGCCGACGACCAGGCCCTGGTCCGGGCCGGGTTCGCCGCCCTGCTGGACGCGCAGCACGGCATCGAGGTGGTCGGCGAAGCGGCCGACGGCGCGGCCGCGGTCCGGCTGGTGCGGGAACTCACCCCGGACGTGGTGCTGATGGACATCCGGATGCCCGGCCTCGACGGGCTGCAGGCCACGCACGAGATCGCCAGCGACGGGCGGCTCGCGCGCGTGCGGGTGGTCATCTTGACCACCTTCGAGCTGGACGAGTACGTGTTCGAGGCGCTGCGCGCCGGGGCCAGCGGATTCCTGGTCAAGCACACCGAGCCGCCCGAACTGGTCCGGGCCGTGCGGGTGGTGGCAGGCGGCGAGGCGCTGCTGTCGCCCAGCGTCACCCGCCGGCTGATCAGCGAGTTCGCCGACCGAGCCAAGCCCCCGCCGCCGACGGCCTGTATGGACGCACTGACCGAACGGGAGCGGCAGCTCGTCGGCCTGGTCGGCGAGGGGCTGTCCAACGATGACATCGCGGGGCGCCTGGTGCTCAGCCCGGCCACCGTGAAGACCCACGTCAACCGGGCCATGATGAAGCTCGGCGCACGCGACCGGGCACACCTGGTGGTATTCGCCTACGAGGCCGGCCTGGTCCGTCCCGGCTGGGCGAACTTACCCATCTAGCTTCTCCCCGCACGGCGTGAACTGGGTATCCAGTCTCCTCCGTGCTGACCACCGATCCTCCAGTCTCCGTAGCCGCTACCGATGTGCCGGGGTGGAACTGCGTGAATGCTGTGAGCACAAACCTTCCCAGACAGGAACCCATCCGATGCCCAAAGAGATCATCTCCACCCCCGAGGCGCCGCGGTCCCCCATGTACAGCCAGGCGGTGAAGGCCGGCAATACGATCTACGTGGCCGGGACGACCGGAGTCGACGTGACCACCGGCGAGTTCGCAGGCCCCACCGTCAAGGAGCAGGCCCGCCAGTCGCTGCTCAACTGCCAGGCCATCCTGCGCGCCGCCGGAGCCGGGCTGAGCGACGCGGTCATGGTCCACACCCTGCTCATGCGCCCCGAGGACGCCGACGACCTAGCCGAGGTCTTCGACGAGTTCTTCCCCGACGTGCGGCCGCCGCGCTGCGTGAGCAAGATCGGAGTCGACCGGCCCGGGCTCCTGGTGTCGATTGCCCTGGTAGCCGTCACGGGCTGAGCCATCTCCATGACCACATGTTCCGGACCGATACCGCGATCGCGGTAGCGCAGGTGCCCGCGCCTGGCCGACGACGCGGCCGGGGTGCCTGGCCGAGCATCGGGACATGGTCACACCACAGACAACGCAGACGACAACCGGCGCGGCGCCGAAGGGCAGCGTGCGCGCCGAGCACGCGGTCAAGGTGTACGGCACCGGGGACACCGCGGTCACCGCCCTGGACGACGTGACGGTCGAGTTCCCCGCCGGGCAGTTCACCGCGATCATGGGCCCGTCCGGGTCCGGCAAGTCGACGCTGCTGCACTGCCTGGCCGGGCTGGACTCGCTCACCGCCGGGCGGGCCTTCGTCGGCGACGTCGAGCTGGGCCGCCTGTCCGACCGGCAGCTGACGCTGCTGCGCCGGGACCGGATCGGGTTCGTGTTCCAGGCCTTCAACCTGGTGCCCACGCTGTCCGCGCGGGACAACATCACGCTGCCGATGACGCTGGCCGGCACCGCGCCGGACCCGGACTGGCTGGCCACGGTGATCGAGCGGACCGGGCTGACCGGCCGGCTCGGGCACCGCCCGGCCGAGCTCTCGGGCGGCCAGCAGCAGCGGGTCGCGGTGGCCCGGGCGCTGGCCGCCCGGCCGCAGATCGTGTTCGCCGACGAGCCGACCGGCAACCTCGACTCCCGCAGCGGGCACGAGGTGCTGGAGTTGCTGCGCGCGGCCCGGGATGACTTCGGCCAGACGATCGTGATGGTGACCCACGACCCGGCCGCGGCCGGCTTCGCCGATACCTCGGTGGTCATGGCGGACGGGCGGGTGGCGCGATGATCGCCATCACCGCGCGGAGCCTGTGGGCGCGCAAGCGGCGGCTGGTCGCGACCCTGCTCGCGGTCGGCCTCGGCGTGGCCTTCCTGGCCGGGACCCTGCTGCTGAGCGACACGCTGCGGGCCAACTTCGACCGGCTCTTCACCCAGGCCGACAGCGGCACCGACGTGGTGCTGCGCGGCGCGACCCAGATCGGTTCGGGCAACGCCACCCGCACCGGCGTCGACGCTAGCCTGCTGCCCCGGGTGCGGACCGTGCCCGGGGCGGCCGACGCCCAGCCCTTCCTGGAGGGCTACGGGCAGCTGCTGGGCCGCGACGGCAAGCCCATCGGCGGCAACGGCCCGCCCACCCAGGCCGCGAACTGGGTCGGCGACCCAGCGCTGAACCCGTACCGGCTCGTGGCGGGGCACGCCCCGCGGGCCGCCGACGAGGTCGTCATCAACCGCGGCGCGGCCAAGACCGGGCACCTGGCGCTCGGCATGACGACCACGCTGCTGACCCCGCAGCCGCTGCGGGTGCACATCGTCGGCATCGCCACGTTCGGCACGGCCGACGGCTTCGGGCCGGGCACGTTCACCGGGATGACGCTGCCCGCCGCGCGCCTGCACCTGACTGGCCCCAGAGGGTCCCAGGGCCTGGCCCAGCTGAGCCAGATCCTGGTCCGGGCGGCCCCCGGGGTGCCGGACGCCGAACTCGCGGCCCGGCTGCGGCCGGTGCTGCCGGCCGGCGTGCAGGCCATCACCGGGGGACAGCTCGCCACCGAGAACCTGGACAACATCAACTCCGGCTTCCTCGGCTTCCTGTCCACCGGGCTGACCGCGTTCGCCGCGATCGCGCTGCTGGTGGGCGCGTTCAGCATCTACAACACGTTCTCCATCCTGGCCGCCCAGCGCGGCCGCGAGTCCGCGCTGCTGCGCGCGCTGGGCGGCACCCGGCGCCAGCTCGCCGTGGCCGGGCTGGCCGAGACGCTGGTGATCGGCGTGGTGGGTTCGGTGGCCGGCTGGGCGGGCGGCATCGGCATCGCCGCGCTGCTCAAGGGGGTCTTCAACGGCTTCGGCTTCGCGCTGCCCGCGGGCGGCCTGGTGCTGCGGGCGTCCAGTTCGGTGCTCGCGGTGGCGGTCGGGGTGGCGGCCACCGTGCTGGCGGGCGTGCTGCCGGCGCTCCGGTCCTCCCGGGTGCCGCCGCTGGCCGCCCTGCGCGAGCTCGCGGCCGAACCGGCGCGGATATCCCGCGTCCGTTCGGTACTCGGTTTCCTGCTGATCGCCGGCGGGGTCGGCGCCGTGATCGCCGGGACCGCCGGCGGCGGCCAGGGGCCCGCCATCGCGGGGGCGGTGGGGACCCTGGCCGGGTTCGTGGTCCTCGGCCCGGTGGCGGTCCGGCCGGCCGCGGCCGTGCTGGGCGCGCCGATCGCCGCGCTGCGCGGCGTCGGCGGGCGGCTGGCCCGGGACAACGCGCTGCGCAACCCGCGGCGGACCGCCGCCACCGCGTCGGCGCTGATGGTCGGGGTGGCCGTGGCCACCTTGTTCACCGTGATCGGGGCGTCGCTGAAGGCGAGCGCGACACAGGGCGTCGACCGCACGCTAGCCGCCGACCTGGTGGTCTACCAGCCTGGGTACGGCGGCAGCGCCGGTCTGGCCGGGTTCAGCCCGACGCTCGCGGCCGGCCTGGGCCGGCTGCCCTCGGTCGATGTGGCGGCCGGGGTGAGCCGGGGCAGCGTGCTGCTGGACGGCCAGGCCCAGACCGTCGCCGCGATCGACCCGGGCCGCATCGGCACCGTGCTGAACCTCGGGGTCACCGCGGGTTCGCTCGGCGCGGTCGGCTCCGGCTCGTTCGCGGTATCGGCGGCGGCAGCCGCCGACCGGCACTGGCGGGTCGGCAGCACGGTGCCGGTGGTGTACCCGGACGGTGCGCACGCCCGGCTGCGGGTGGCGGCCATCTTCGGCCATCCCGACATCACCGGCGACTACCTGTTCGCCGCGGCCGGCTGGGCGCCGCACGCCGGGCAGGCGCTCGACTCCATGGTGCTGATCAAGCTGAAGCCGGGTGCCGCGCTCGGCCCGGCCCGCGCCGCGATCACCGCGGCCATCGCCGGGACCGGCCAGCCGCGGGTGCAGGACCGGGCGCAGTACGAGGCCAGCGCGACCGGAGCGGTGAACACCATCCTCGGGCTCGTCTACGTGATGCTGGCGCTGGCCATCCTCATCGCGCTGATGGGCGTGGCCAACACGCTGTCGCTGTCCATCCACGAGCGGACCCGCGAACTGGGGCTGCTGCGCGCGCTCGGGCAGACCCGGGCGCAGGCGCGCGGCATGGTCCGGTGGGAGTCGGTGATCATCGCGGTGTTCGGCACGCTGGGCGGGGTGATCCTCGGCACGTTCACGGGCTGGGCCGTGGTCCAGTCATCCGGCAGCGCCACTCTGGGCGTGTTCGCGGCACCGCCGCTGCAGCTGGTCCTGTTCCTGGTCCTCGGCGCGGTCACCGGCATCCTGGCCGGGATCCGCCCCGCCCGCCGCGCCGCCCGGCAGAACATGATCACCGCGATCGCCGCCAGCTGAGCCCGAGCGGGCCGGCAGGCCCCCCTCCGGAGTCAGTGAGAGTGACTCTCTACCGGAAAGAATGGGTAGAGAGTCACTCTCATTGAATTAGGCGTCAGGCTGAGGTTCCGGGCAGCGCGGGAGGGAACAGCGATGAGTAGTCAGGTACGGGAGCTGATGGCCAGCGGCTTCGGCCAGCTGCGGCACGAGCCGACGGCGAAACGGATCCAGGCCGTGCTGGGCGGCGACACGATCGTCGACAGCACCCGGGCCGTGCTGGTGTGGGAGCCGAGACGGATCGTGCCCTCGTACGCGGTGCCGGCGGAGGACGTGCGCGGCGACCTGGTGCCGGCCGGGGCGGCCGCGGGTGTTGTCCGCGGTGACGTCGGCGTCGCGCTAACCGACGTGACCGCGCTGCGCGTGCTCGACCCGCGGGTTCCGTTCACCGTGCATAGCACGGCGGGCCAGGCGGTCGACCTGAGGGCGGCGGGCCAGGTACGGCCGGGTGCGGGCTTCCGCGCGGCCGACCCGGACCTGGCCGGGCTGGTGATCCTCGACTTCGCCGCCTTCGACGCCTGGTACGAAGAGGACGAACAGAACGTGGCCCACCCGCGCGACCCGTTCCACCGCATCGACGTGCTGCCCAGCTCCCGCCAGGTCCGGCTGGAGCTGGACGGCCAGGTACTGGCGGTCAGCTCCCGGCCGGTGCTGCTGTTCGAGACCATGCTGCCGACCCGCTACTACCTGCCGCGGGCAGACGTCACCGCCGAGCTGGTGCCCAGCCCCACCACGACCTGGTGCGCGTACAAGGGCGAGGCGTCCTACTTCTCCGTCGCGGCTGAGGGCCGGCTCGTCCCGGACCTCGCCTGGAGCTACCCGGATCCGCAGCACGACGCGGCCAGGGTCCGCGACCTGATCGCGTTCTTCGACGAGCGGATCGACGTCATCCTGGACGGCGAACGGCGCGCCCGGCCGGTCACGCCCTGGTCGGACGGCCCCGGAGCCTAACCGCGGACCTAGCTGCGCGGTTAGCCGGCGGGCCGCCAGGAGCCGCCCGTCTCCCGTTCGAAGGCCGGACGGGTGGCCGCGGTGTCGTAGAAGATGTGCAGCGCCGTGATCAGGCCATTCTCGTCGAGTTCCAGCATGTCGACGCATTCGAAGTCGGCCGGGGAGCCCGACGGGAGGGTCCAGTCGAACCGGAACCAGATGCTGACCAGCGGGCCGTCCTGCGTGACGCCCCGCAGGTGGAGTTCTGAGCGGCCGGTGTCGGCGAGCAGCCTGGGGTAGAACTCGGTGGCCGGCAGCGGCCCGTACAGCGGGGAGTGGACGGTCGCGCCCGGTCCGAACAGCGCGAGTATGGCGTCCAGGTCGCCGCGCTCGATGGCGGAGAGGTACTCCGCGGCCAGCGTGCGCCCGGTCATGAGCGTTCCGCGATCAGGACGGCCAGGCCGTCGAGGATGCGGTCCAGGCCGAACCTCCTGGCGTTGTCCTCCAGAGCCGGAGCGGGGCTGTTCAGCGCCTGGCTGAGCTGCGGGAACAGCTCGGCATGGCTGCGGATCCGCTCGGCTAGCTCACTGCCCCCCGACCAGGGCTGGGTTCCGGCGGTGGCCATCGAATGCGTGTTACGGACGTGCCCGAACAGGAGGAACACGGCGGCCAGGCGCTCGTCGCTGGTCAGCCCGGTACCGGCCAGCGCCCCCACCGCGCTCTCGATCCACCCGGCCTCGCGCGGGCCCATGACGCGGCTGCCCACGGTGACGGCCGGGATCCAGGGGTGCTGCTGCCAGATAGCGGTGAGCTGCCGGACGAACTCCTCCAGCCTGGGCCGCCAGCCACCGGGCACGCCACTCAGGTCGGGCGGTTCCCCGACCGCCGTATCGATCATGATGCCGAGCAATTCGGCCTTGCCCGCGACGTGGCGGTACAGCGACATCTTGGTGAAACCCAGATCGCCGGCGACGCGCTGCATCGAGACGGCATCGATGCCGTCGGTGTCCGCGACGTAGATGGCCGCCTTGACGATCCCGGGCAGCGTCAGTGCGACACGCGGCGTCATCTCCTGCTGGTCGGGGAGGTCCCAGAGATTCTTCATGCCCAGCCTCTTGTCAACGCGGCATCGGTGTGTCTAGCGTACATCATGTGTCCTAAAGACACTAAATCTCCGAAGGACACACGGTCGGGAACTGTCGGGAGACTTCGGAACGGGGATTCGCGCATGAGCACCATGACTACTTCAGCTTCAGCCGGCCTCAGGATCAGCTCCGCACTGGACGGCCAGCTGCTCCTGCCCGGCGACGCCGGGTACGACGACGCGCGCACGGTCTGGAACGCGCTCGTGGACCGGCGGCCGGCGATGATCGTCCGCTGTGCCAGCGTCGCGGACGTGGTGACCGCGGTACGCACGGCCCGCGACCTCGACCTGGAGATCGGGATCCGCTGCGGCGGCCACAGCGCGCTCGGGTTCGCCGTGCCCGATGAGGGCGTGATGATCGACCTCAGCCCGATGGGCGGGGTACGGGTCGACCCGGTGCGGCGGCGGGCCTGGGTGCAGGGCGGCGCCCTGCTCGGCGCCCTCGACAGCGCGGCGCAGCGATACGGCCTGGCGACCACGGCGGGCAACGTCTCGCACACCGGCGTCGGCGGCCTGACGCTCGGCGGCGGGATGGGCTGGCTCGCCCGGCAGCACAGGCTGACCTGCGATAACGTCATCTCGTTCCAGGTCGTGACGGCCGACGGCGAGGTGGTCAGGGCCAGCCGGCATTCCCATCCCGACCTGTACTGGGCGCTGCGCGGCGGCGGCGGCAACTTCGGCGTGGTCACCGAGTTCGAGTTCCGGCTGCACCCGGTCGGGACCCGGGCCTTGCTGGCCGAGCTCTCGTTCCCGGTGTCCGCGGCTGCGGCCGGGCGGGCACTGGACGCGCTGCGCGGCTGGCGGGACCTGCTCAGCTGCGCGCCGCGTCAGGCCACCTTCACCGCGTCGATCGGGAGCGACGGCATGGTGGTCATCGGCTTCGTCTGGGTCGGCGACCCGGCGCAGGGCCGGCGGCTGCTCCCGGGGCTGCGCGCGCTGGGCCGGCCGGCGGCCGAGCGGGTGCTCGACCTGTCGTACCTGGAGCTGCAGCGGATGTCCGATTCCGTGCAGAAACACGCGCTGCGCCGCTACTCCAAGGGGCACTACCTGCGCGAGCTGCCGGACGGGGCGCTAGAGGCGTTCCTGGGGCGGGGAGCTGTGGCTGACAGCGATGACTTCTTGCCGAATGCCGGGTTCCAGGCCTACGGCGGGGCGATCGCGGACGTGCCCGACCAGGACACGCCGTTCAGCCACCGGGACGCCCTGGTGGAGTTCGGCGCCGGAACGAACTGGGCTGATCCGGCCCAGGACGACGTGCGGATCGCGGCCGCGCGGCGCTGCGCCGCCGCGCTCGACCAGTACGCCAGCGGGGCTTACGTCAACTTCGTCAACGACGAGGGAGCCGAGGGCGTGCTGCGCGCCTATTCACCCGAGAAGCTCGCCCGGCTGACGGCGGTGAAGACCGCGTACGACCCGGACAACGTGTTCCACCTCAACCACAACATCAAGCCTGTGCGGCGCTAGCGGCGCGGGGACGCTACCCACCCCAGACGGCTACTGCTGCTGACGTTCCGGGGGACCCCAGGCACCACGCCCGTCACGGCAGTACCGGCGGTCGGCGCCGCCGAACCACGACGATGTGACATTGCCGTGGTCAGGACCACGGCGATGTGACATTGCCGTGGTTCTTTTCGTGCCGGGCGGCCCGGATCGGTGGTGCCCGTGAGTACCGCGATGCCGGTGCGCGCGGTGTGGTGCGGGAGCAGACTGCCAGAGCGTTCGGCTGTAAGGGCCCGGCACTCTCGTCGACCGGCGCGCACGACCCGAAGCACTTGGAGCTGGTCGAGGTGTCGGGGGCGAACAAGCCGGGCATCGTGTTCGTCAGCGAGGAGTCGTGCCCGTTCTGCGCGGCCGAGCGCTGGTCGCTCGCTGTCGCGCTGTCCCACTTCAGCAGCTGGAGCCAGCTCGGCGTGACCAAGTCCGCGGCCACCGACGTCTTCCCGAACACCGCCACGCTGTCCTTCCGCACGGCTGGCTACCAGAGCACCCGGCTGACGCTGCGCAGCACCGAGCTGACCGACAACGCCGGCCACCCGCTGCAGGCGCTGTCCGCGCTAGACCGCCAGGTCATCGGCCGCTACGACGTGCCGCCCTACGTCAACAGCGCGGACCAGTCCGGCGCGGCGCCCTTCCTCGACATCGGCAGCCGGTACGTCCTGGCCGGCGCGCAGTACGACCCGCAGGTGCTGGCCGGGCTGTCGGCGGCGCAGATCGCCGCCCAGTTGCGCAACCCGTCCAGCCCGGTGGCGCAGGCCATCGACGGCTCGGCCAAGGTGATCGTGGCGGCCATCAACCAGCTCCTGCACGACCAGGCCGGCCAGGGCTAGAGCGACGGATCGTTATCCCCGGCGCCTGGCGTCGTCGAGGACCAGGTCGAGGTTGATCGCGGCGCCGGCCGTGAGGCCGGCCGCCGCGGCCGCTATGACCTGGGCCTGCGGGTCGGTGAGGTTGCCCGCCACCCAGACGCCGGGGACCGCGGTCGCGCCGGTGCGGTCCGCCTCGATGCGGGTGCCGATCGGGTGCTCGCCGAGCAGGACCTCGACCGGCGTGAGGCCGAGCGGTTCGAGCAGTTCGGCGCGGGCCTCCATCCGGGGCGTGACCACCACGGCGTCCAGGGCCAGGTGGCCGCGGCCGGCCAGCACGACCCCGGTGAGGCCGCTAGCGCCGGTTTCGACCTGTTCGACCACGCCGTCGACGATGGCGACCCCGAGGGCCTCCAGCAGGGCCCGCTGCTCGGCGTCGAGGGCCGTACCGGTGTGCCGCAGAAGCGTCACGTGCGGACTGAGCTGCTGGAACAGCAGGGCCTGGTGGACGGCGGCCGGCCCGGTGGACAGGATTCCGATCCGCTGGTCCCGGACCTCCCAGCCGTGACAGTACGGGCAGTGCAGCACGTCGATCCCCCACCGGGCGGCCAGCCCGGGCACGTCGGGCAGCACGTCGCGCAGGCCGGTGGCGACCAGCAGCCTCCGGGCCGCCACCATACGCGGGCCGGCCTCGGCGCTGATCTGGACGCCGAACCGCGCGCCGTCCCGGGCTAGGGCGGTGACCCGCCCGGTCTCGACCCGCCCGCCGTACCCGGTTACCTCGGCGCGCCCGGTCGCGTAGAGCTCGGACGGCGGGGTGCCGTCCCGGCTGAGGAAGTTGTGCACGTGGCCGGCCGGGGCGTTGCGCGGGTCACCCGCGTCGACGACCAGGACCGAGCGGCGGGACCTGGCCAGCGCGACCGCGCCGCTCAGCCCGGCCGCGCCGCCGCCGACGACCACGACGTCGTAGTTCTCGTTCTCGTTCATGCGCTGACCATCGCTCCGGACCCTGCGATTTGACAAATCCTCTTGCCGAAGCAGCAATAGGGGTGTGGACCACGATCCGGTGCTCGACGCGGTCGGGCCGCGGTTGCGCTCTATCCGCCAGCGGCACGGCACCACGCTCGCCGAGCTCGCCGAGGCCACCGGCATCTCGGTGAGCACGCTGTCCCGGCTGGAGTCCGGCGGGCGCAGGCCGACCCTGGAGCTGCTGCTGGCGCTGGCCCGCGCGCACCAGGTGCCGCTGGACGAGCTCGTCGGCGCGCCGCCGCCGGGTGACCCCCGGGTCCGGGCCCGGCCGGTTCGGCGGAACGGGCGCACGCTCGTCCCGCTCTCCCAGCGGCCGGGCGGCATCCGCGCCTACAAGATGCTGGCCCCGGCGGGCGAGCCGGCGGGCGAGCCGAAGAGCCACGAGGGCTACGAGTGGATGTATGTGCTCTCCGGCCAGCTACGGCTGCGGCTCGCCGAGCACGACTTCGTCATGAAGCCGGGCGAAGCCGCCGAGTTCGACACGCGCGTGCCGCACTGGTTCGGCGCGGCCGGGGCCGAGCCCGCCGAGCTGCTGATCCTGTTCGGCCCCCAGGGCGAGCGCATGCACGTCCGGGCCCGGCCGCGGGCGCGAGCGTCGGAAACGCCATGAAGTACATGATGCTGTTCTGGGTCGATGAGTCCGCCGAGACGACGGCGGACCGCCCAGGTCGAGGTGCGACCCTACTGGGACGCGCCCTGGGATCACTGACCGCTGACCCGGTCAGGGAATCGGCTGGGCCGCCTGGGGCGCGCCGGCCGCGTGACCGCACAGCGACCCCCAGGATCCGGCGCACGTGCCGGGCCCGCTGGCCCGGCTGCTGGCCACGGCCGCCGCGACCAGTGTAAGCGTGGTGACCAGCCACACCAGCAGCATGCCCCGGCCCACGCCCAGGCGCTGGTACAGCCGGCGGCGGCGCCGGGCCACCCCCAGCTTGACGGCCTGGATCTTCTCCCGCACCGGCATGTCCTCGGCGGAGGCCAGCCGGGTGAACATGGCCAGCCGCGCGACCAGCGCGGGATCGCTGTCGGCCAGGCCGTTCTTGATCGAATTCAGGGCGTCCTGTTCCCACGCGCTGAGGCTCATCGCTAGTCCCCTCCGTCGTTACGCCGTGGCCTGAGCGGTCGCAGCGCCACGAAGGGCATCGCGATACCTGATGTGCGTCCGGCCGGATGTCAGGATATACAGTCTCAGCTAGCCCAAATCTCAGCTAGCACTGCCGCCGGTGGCGAGGCGCATCATGTCGGTATCGAGGTCGATGGCGGTCTCGGAGCCGCCCGCGCTGCCGAACTCGTGCCGGTAGCTGTGCCAGGACTCGTCCTTGATCTGGCCGGCGAAGCCGCTTTCCATCAGCAGCACCAGCTCGACCGCGGCCCGGTCGATCCGGGTGTTCATGGCCGGGTCGCTCCAGTCCTCCGGCGCGGCGAACAGCGAGGTCGGCGCCGTCATCGTGCGCAGGTAGGCGAACATCGGGCGCATCGCCTCGTCCGCGACCAGGGCGTGCCGGGCGGTGCCGGCCGTCGCGGCCAGCACCACCGGCTTTCCGATCAGCAGGTCGTTGTCCAGCACGTGAAAGAACGAGCTGAACAGGCCGCTCGGGCTGGCCTTGTAAACCGGCGCGGCGGCGACGATGCCGTCGGCCTCGGCCAGGGCGGTGATCGCCTGCTGCAGCTTCGGCGTGATCAGCTGGGAGACCAGCGCGGTGGAGATGTCGGCGGAGATCTCGCGCAGCTCGATCACGCCGACGCTCACCTCGTGGCCGCGCCGTGCGGCCAGGGCTTTCACCCGGTCGGCGGTGCGATCGGCCAGCAGCCGCGTCGACGAAGGGTCGCTCGTGCCGGCGCTGACCAGGACGAGCCTGAACCGTTCGGTACTCATGTGAGCACGACCTCACGTGTGTCGCTGGCGCACGCCAGCTTCCGGCAGATCATTTCCAGCTGCGCCATCTCGGCGCGGGTCAGCCCGGCGGTCATGGCCCGGGTCACGCTGCGGGCGTGCCGGCGGCCGATCGCGCGCTGCGCGGCCCGCCCGGCCGCGGTGAGCGACAGCCGGACGCCGCGCCCGTCGGCGGGGTCGGCATGCCGCTCCACCAGGCCGCGCTCGGCCAGCCGCTCCACCAGCCGGGACAGGGCCGGCTGGCTGAGCAGGACGTGCCGGTTCAGCTCGGACAGCCGCAGTGGTTCCGGGTCCTTGGACAGCGTGTAGAGCACGTCGTACTCGCGCATGGACACATCCGTCCAGGTGTCCTCGGCCGCGAACTGCTTCATCACGGCGGCGTGCGCGGTCAGCAGCGCCTCCCACGCGTCGTTGGCGAGGCGGGGCATCATAGCTCCGGGTACTCGGCCTGGAACTCGTCGGCGCTGTCCTGGTAGGGCGACGCGCCGGTGACGTTGTCGCCGCGGTTCGCGTTCGGCCGCGGCTGACGCGGGGCCTCGTCGCCGTACCTGGCCTTGACCAGGCTGGCGTGGGTGGGCGCCTCCGGGGTCTGCGGGTCCTGGCGGGCGGCGATCTCCTTGCGCAGCACCGGGACGACTTCCTCGCCGAGCAGGTCGAGCTGGTCCAGCACGGTCTTCAGCGGCAGCCCCGCGTGGTCGACCAGGAACAGCTGGCGCTGGTAGTCGCCGAAGTGCTCGCGGAAGGTCAGGGTCTTGTCGATGACCTGCTGCGGGCTGCCCACCGACAGCGGGGTCAAGCAGGCAAAGTCCTCCATGGACGGCCCGTGCCCGTAGACCGGCGCCTCGTTGAAGTAGGGCCTGAACTCGCGGATGGCGTCCTGGGAGTTCCTGGCGAGGTAGGCCTGACCGCCCAGGCCGACGAGGGCCTGCTGCTCGGTGCCGTGGCCGTAGTGCGCGAAGCGCTGCCGGTAGAACCTGATCAGGCGCTGGTAGTGCTCCTTGGGCCAGAAGATGTTGTTGGCGAAGTAGCCGTCGCCGTAGAAGGCCGCCTGCTCGGCGATCTCGGGGGTGCGGATCGAGCCGTGCCAGACGAACGGCGGCACGTCGTCCAGCGGCCGCGGGATCGAGGTGAAGCCCTGCAGCGGGGTGCGGAACTTGCCCTCGGCGTCGACCACGTCCTCGCGCCAGAGCCGGTGCAGCAGGTTGTAGTTCTCCAGCGCCAGCGGCAGGCCCTGCCTGATGTCCTGGCCGAACCACGGGTACACCGGGCCGGTGTTGCCGCGGCCGAGCATCAGGTCCATCCTGCCCTTGCTCAGGTGCTGCAGCATCGCGTACTCCTCCGCGATGCGCACCGGGTCGTTGGTGGTGATCAGCGTGGTCGCCGTGGTCACGATCAGCCGCTTGGTGGTGGCCGCGATGTAGGCCAGCAGCGTGGTCGGCGAGGACGAGAAGAACGGCGGGTTGTGGTGCTCGCCGATCGCGAACACGTCCAGGCCGACCTCTTCAGTCTTCTGCGCGATCTGGGTGATCGCATCGATCCGCTCGGCCTCGCTGGGCGTCTCGCCCGATACCGGGTCCCGGGTGATGTCGCTGACCGAGAAGATCCCGAACTGCATGCCATGCCTCCGATATATGCGTTTGCATGTAGTTGAACCGGCCGGGCCAGCCGGATATTCCGGCGGCCCGGCCGGGTCGGCGCGGCCAGGTCAGGCGGCGTGGCCGGGTCAGGCCGGCACGACGTACGGGAAGCGGTTGTGCCGCTGCTGCCCGGCGACGGCCGGGGTCAGCCCGGAGGGGATGGCCGTGCCGGTGACGAGGGAGAGCATGGCCTCGGGCGCGTTGTCGGCCAGCGTCCGGCCGTTGAAGCCGGCGAACCCGTAGCTGGCCGGGGTGCCGATCACGTAGGGCAGCACGTCGGGGAACAATTCCCGGGCCACCATCTGGCCGTAGCCGTGCGGATCGGCCGAGGCACCGTTGGCGGCGACCACGGCGGCGACCTGGTCGCCGAGGTGCTGTCCGGCCGCGTCGAGGTCCTCGGACGGGTGCCGGGTATTGGCCGGATCGGAGAAGTCGGTGTCGCCGGGCCAGAAGATCGGCCACATCATCGGGTGTCCGGCCCGGTTGACCTGGCGCCAGCCGCCGGCGTCGGTGGCCAGCCTGGTGGCGCACCATACGCCGGTGCGGACGCCGGGCCGTAGCCGCGGGTGGGAATGGGAGACCTCGAGCACGATCGATTCGGCGGTGGTGCCGGCGAAGCTGTTCCGCGCCTGGTCCGGACGCCACGCCGACAGGTCCGGCGCGGTCCCCTTGGCCACCGCCTCGTTGACGATTGCGAGCAGCGACAGGTCGATGTAGAACGAGTCGGCGATGCGGCCCGCCCAGATCCGGGTGCCGTCCACGCTGGCCGGCTCGCCGGTACGGCCCTCCAGCACGAGTTCGCCGGCGGCGGAGTCCTCGCGCGCCTGGGCGCCGGCCAGGACGTGCAGCCGCATCGGCTGCCGCCCGGCGGAGTCTGCCTCGCCGAAGGACACCCGGTAGGTGAGCTCCTCGAAGTCGGCTCCGTAGAAGTGCACCTTGAACTCGTAGCGGGCTTCGGGGTGGAAGCCCGGCTGCGCGTAGACGCCGGTGATGTCGGAGTTGACGTCCATGACGAAGACGGTGCTGTCCTCGCCGGGGAAGACGTACAGGTCGTCGACGTACAGCTGGCCGTTCTGGCGTGCCAGCGGCGTGTCGAGGTGATGAGACATAGATGGCTCCTCTGCCGTGTGACTTGGCAGCGAGTCTGTCCTGACCGGGCCGCCGGCAGCGCGAGTCAAATGACTCGTTGGCTAGGAGTCGCCGGGCGGTCCGAGGGCGTCGCGAAGGGCGGCCCGCGACGTGATGCCCAGCTTGGGGAAGATCTGGTACAGGTGACCGCCGACGGTCCGGGGCGACAGGAAGAGCCGCCCGGCGATCTGCTTGTTGGTCAGGCCGGAGGCCGCCAGGCGGGCGATCTGCAGTTCCTGGGGGGTCAGCGCGGCGGCGCCGGGTGCGCCAGGACTCGTCCTGGTCAGCCCGGTCGCGCGCAACTCCAGCTCGGCGCGGGCGGCCCAGGGCGCCGCGCCGAGCTCACGGAAGGCGACCAGGGCGGCCTCCAGGTGGATCCTGGACTCGGCGGCGGCCCGGGCCCGGCGCAGGCGCTCGCCGTAGGCGAGCCGCACCCGGGCGACGTCGAACGGCCACTGGCCGGCGCCGGGCAGGCTCAGCGCCTGGCCGAAGAGCGCGAGGGACGGGTCGTCCTCGGCGGCGATGGCGGCGGACGCCGCCGCCAGGATGGCCAGCCGGGGCGACAGCGCGGCGATGTCCGCCTCCCGCATGGCCCGCACGTGCCGGTCCGCCTCCTCCCGCCGGTGCGTGCGCACGGCCGCCTCCACCAGGTCCATGACGACCCACAGGCAGTGCGGGACGTACGGGGCGAGGGTGCCCGCCGGGCTCATCCAGGTGGCATGGTGGTAGGCGCTCTCGTAGTCGCCCTGGCCGAGGTCGGCCAGCACCAGCGCGTGGCGGGCGAAGACCTGCGGCGTGCGGGCGCCGCGGGCCCCGGCCCAGGTGGTGATCTGGCCGGCCAGGGCCCGGCTGGCGTCAAACCGGCCCGTCACGGCGGCCAGCAGCGCCTGGTGGTAGCGGAAATACCAGCCGAAGAACCGGCCGCCCCGCTCCTCGCTGACGCGGAGCCCCTCGGCCGCGAGTTCGGCCGCTTCCCCCCATTCGCCGCGGTGGAAATCGTCGATGCACAGGTCCATCAGGGCCACCAGGTGCCGTCGCCCCGGGCTGCCCTCGCGCGCCCGCAGCACGGCCCGCCACAGCGGCTCGCGCACCTCGGCGAGGCGGTCCGCGTACATCGCGGCCGCCGCGACGTTATCGATCACGTGCGGGTCGACCTCGTGGTGCACGGTCCGCAGCGCGGCCTCGAGCCGCGGCAGCGCGGCGACCCCGGTACGGGCCGGGTCGGCGAACATGTCGATCGTCAGCGCGAGGTCCGGCGGCGGTCCCGGGGTGAGCCGGGCCACCGCGTCGTGGAACGTGTCCCACAGCTCGCGGCGTCCGCCGAGGAAACAGGCCATGGCCAGCGCCCACAGCGCGCTGAGGAGCGCCGTGTCGCCGGCGTCGTAGCCGTGGGCTCCGCTCGCGATGGCGTCGGACAGCATGCGGTGGACGGTATCGATGTGCCCGTCGCCGTTGAGCATCACGAACGCGGCCGCCGCTGCGGAGTGCAGGGGGCCGCTGTCCTGCGGGCCGGCTTGCCGGATACCGTCTAGCAACCGGGACGTGCCGCGCACCTCGCCGAGGGCCTCCGCGCCGATGTAGGCGGCTTCGGCCAGCCGGCGACCGCGCTCGGCCGCCGCTGGGCTCAGGCCGGCGGCGCGGGTGAGCCCGGCCACCGCACCGAGGTAGTCGCCGCGCTGGTGGCTGCGGTGCGCGGCCTCCTCGAGCAGCGCCGCCACGTGCTCGTCCGGCGCCACGGCGGCCTCGCCCAGATGCCACGCCCGGCGCTCGGGCTGGCCGGCCAGGACGGCGGCCACCGCCTGGTGGGCCCGCCGGCGCTCGGCCGCGGTCGAGGCCTCGACCGCGGCCGAGCGGATGAGCGGATGCCGGAAGCTAACCCGGCCCGGGTTCTGGCCGACCCGCACCAGGTGGTCGCGTTCGGCCGGGGCGAGATCCTCGAGCCGGTAGTCACCGCTGCCTGCCGCCGTCAGCACGCGCAGGTCCCCCGTGCCCTCGAGCGCCGCCACCAGCAGGAGACTCCGGGTCGCGGGCGGCAGCCGGGTGACCCGCGAGGTGAACAGCTTCTGCAGGCGCTGGCCGAGCGGCAGCACCGACGGCAGCGGCTCTGCCGCCGAGCGCTGCGAATCGCTCAGCGCCTCGGGGAGCTCTAGCAGGGCCAGCGGATTACCCTGCGCCACGCCCAGCACCCGGCTCCGCACCAGGGGATCGAGGCCGGGGAACCGCGCGGCCACCAGCTCGGTGGCCGCCGTGCCGTCCAGCGGCGTCAGCTCGTATTCCGGGAGCCCGGCACGGTCAAAGTAGCTGTCCGCGCCAGTCCGGCAGGCGACCAGGAGCCCCGCCCCCGCGGCCGACCAGCCGCCTGGCCACGAAGCTCAGCACGCCGGCGCTGGCCCGGTCTATCCAGGGCAGGTCATCCACGATCAATAGCAGCGGCCCGCGCGCCGCCACGCGCTGCAGGAGGACCAGCACGGCGTTGCTCACCAGCAGCCGGTCCGGCGGCGGTCCGGTGCCGAACCCCAGGGCCACTCGCAGCGCGTCCCGGTGGACAGCGTCCAGCTCGTCGACGTCACCGAGCACCGGGAGCAGGACCTGGTTGAGCCCGGCGAAGCTGATCTCCCCCTCGAACTCAGCCCCGGTCACGCGCAGCACCACGGTCCCCGCCGCGGCAGCGGACTCGGCCAGGGCATTCAGCAGCGCCGTCTTGCCCATGCCCGGATCCCCGGACAGGACCAGCGCTCCGCCGCCCGCCGCGGCCTGGCGGACGAACTCCCGCAGGAAGCCGAGGTCGCGATCCCGGCCGATCAACCCGCCAGCGGCCTGCCGAGTCATCTTCCCACCCTGCTCGTCCCGTGCCATCTACATAGCCAGCATAAGGATGGGGTGAATCCGCACGCTGGCACCGGGCCTTCGGGGAAGAGAGCCGGTTCCTGCTCGTACCGTGGTCCTCATGAGCAACCTTCCTGGGGCCGGGCCGTGCTGAACGTGCAGGCGGTCCTGCTCGACATGGACGGCACGCTGGTCGACTCGGACGCGGCGGTCGAGCGCTCCTGGCGGGCCTGGGCGGCCGAGTACCGCGTGGACCCCGGCCGCGGGCCGCTGGTCGCACACGGGCTGCCCGCGCTGGGCAACGTGCGCCGGCTCCGGCCGGACCTGTCCGAAGACGAGGCGGCGGCCGCGGCCCGGTACCAGCTGGAGTTGGAGTACGTCGACGTCGCCGACATCACCGCGGCCCCGGGCGCGCCCGAGCTGCTCGGCGAGCTGGACCGGCTTGGCCTGCCCTGGGCCGTGGTCACCAGCGCCGATCCCCCGCTGGCGCGGATCCGGCTGGCCGCGGCCGGGATCAGGCCCGCGCTGCTGGTGACCATCGACGACGTGCGGGCCGGCAAGCCCGACCCCGAGGGTTACCTGCTGGCCGCGCGCAAGCTCGGCGTCGATCCGCGCCGGTGCCTGGTGGTGGAGGACGCCGAGGCCGGGGTCAGGGCCGGCCGGGCGGCCGGCGCCGTGGTCGCGGCGCTCAAGGGCGTCCCGGCCGATATCGAGCTCGCCGACCTGTACGAGCTGACGTCGCTGCTGGGTCAGGTCGAGAACCCGAGGGCGTAGCAGCACGCTCCGGGTGCCCCGGGCCAGCCGGAACGCCATGAAACCCCGGTTCGAGTGCGTTCTGACACGGTGAAGCCCGGATCCAGTGCGTCCGGCTGGCTGATGCAGGGTTATCCGGACGGTGTCGCCGTATATCGGTACCCGTAATAATTCCGTGATATCTACGAGAACCGGTTGAGACCCGTCATGCGTCGTCGCTAACGTGACTCACCGTGTGGCCGTTGGCGTCTGGGACCAGCGGGATAGCGCAAGCGGTGGAAAAAGGAGCGTGACTGGTACGTGAGCCGAGTGCTTGCGGGGGTGTCGGGGATTCGTCGCGTCGTCGCCTTGAGCGCGGGGCTGGTCATGGCCGGCGGGCTCGCGGTCTTCGCTACCGGCGCCGGCGCGGCGCCGCAGCCGACCGTCAGCCAGGTCCAGGCCAAGATCAACCGGCTCACCTCGCAGTTCGACAAGGTGAGTGAGCAGCTCGACCAGGCCGGCCAGCAGCTGTCCGCGGCGCAGACCAAGCTGTCCCAGGTGCGGGTGCGGCTGAAGAACGCCAATACCCAGTTCCAGACGGCGCAGGCGAACGTGGCGGCCAACGCGGCGGCGGCGTTCGAGAACACCGGGGCGACCTCGATCGCCGGCGTACTGACCTCGGGTAACCCGTCGGTGATACTGCAGCAGGGGTCGCTGCTGATGGAGCTGTCGGGGAACCGGAACGCGCAGACGAGGCAGCTGCTCACCGACGCCAGCCAGCTGGCCGGGGTGGAGCAGGAGATGTCGCGGACCGAGTCCGGGATCGCCGGCCTGAAGCGCCAGCTGTCTGACCACAAGTCCTCGCTGGGCAAGCTCATCGACACGCAGAAGGCCACGCTGGCCAGCCTGACCGTGCCGCAGCAGCAGGCCGTGCAGACCAACTCGATCGGCGGGGGCGGCACGGGCACGACCTCGGCCACCTACAGCGGAACGACCTCGACCCAGGGCGGCAAGGCCGTCGCCTTCGCCTACGCCCAGCTGGGCAAGCCGTACCAGTGGGGCGCGACCGGACCGGGCAGCTACGACTGCTCCGGCCTGGTCCAGGCCGCCTGGGCCTCGGCCGGGGTCAGCATCCCGCGTACCACCTACGCGCAGTGGGCCGCCCTGCCGCACATCTCCACCTCCGCGCTCGAGCCCGGCGACCTGCTGTACTTCGACGGAGTGGGGCACGTGGCCATCTACGTGGGTGGCGGCGACATCATCGACGCCCCGCAGACCGGGCAGGATGTGCAGAAGATGCCCCTGGCCGGCTGGTACGAGTCCACCTTGGTCGGCGCGGCCCGCCCGTAGATTCTGGCCGGCCGGTGGCGCGCATACCGGTCTAGCGCCCGCGGGCCCGGTCCGAGCAGGCTAGGGAGCATGACGCTACGGAGGGACCAGATCAACCGGCACCGGGAGCGGTCCCGGGACGAGCGCGCCGAACTGGACGCGGTGCTCGATGCCGGGCACCACGTCGGGACGCTGAGCACGGTGGCCGACGGCAGGCCGTGGGTGGTGCCGATGCTGTACGGCCGGGCGGGCGACCGGATCCTGATGCACGGCTCGGTGGGCGCGGGGGCGCTGCGGTACGTGGCCACGGGCGCCCCGGCCGCGCTGTGCGTGATGCACGTCGACGGCTGGGTCTACGCGCACACGCTGTTCGACTCCAGCGCCAACTACCGCTCCGCCGTCGTGCACGGTGAACTGCGCGCGCTCAGCGGGGACGAGGCGGCCGAGGCGCTGACCCAGATCTCCGAGTGCCTGACGCCGGGCCGCTCGGGCGAGGTGCCGTTCCACACCAAGAAGCAGCTCGCGGCGACGACGGCGCTGGCGATGGACATCGTCGAGGGCCAGTGGACGGTCAAGATCCGGGACGCGGGCCCGGGCGAGCCCGAGCCGGGCGAGGCCACACCCGGGCTGTGGACCGGGATCCTGCCGATCGTCAGCGCCTACGGGCACCCCCGGACGTCGGACCACGTGCCGGCCGACACGCCGGTCTCGCCGTCGGTGCTGAAGGTCATGCGCCACGGGCCGCCATCAGGTCGGCGGTGACCCGGCCGATCAGGACGGCCGCGCCCTGGGCCATGGTCTCCGGCAGCCGCGAGTAGCCGCAGAGCAGCCCGGACCGGCGGGCAGGCCCGGCGCAGAACGGGGACAGCGGGAGGCAGGCCAGCCCGGCACCGGCCAGCCGGGCCGCGGCGGCCTCGTCGTCCAGCGGCCGGCCGAAGACCAGCGCGACGTGCAGCCCGGCCTCGATGCCGAGCGCCCGGGCGGCGGGGATGTGCTCCCGGCAGGCGGCGACGAAGCGTTCCTGCCGGGCCCGGTAGGTGCGCATGGCCCGGGACTGATGCCGCGTCAGCGCGCCGATGGCGATGAAGCTGGCCAGGAACGCGGCCGAGACCTGGCTGACCTCCTCGCCGGAGGCGTCGAGGTAGGCGGCCATCGCGGCGCGGAACCTGGCGGGCAGCACGGCCCAGGACACCCGCAGGCCGCGGGACAGGATCTTCGAGCTGGTGCCCAGGTAGACCACGTGACCAGCGGCGGCGGGCATGCTCCGCAGCGGGTTCAGCGGGGGCACGTCGTAGCGGAACTCGCCGTCGTAGTCGTCTTCCAGCACGAGCGCGCCGGCGGCGCTGGCCCAGGCGAGCAGGTCGGTCCGGCGGCGCACCGGCATCCGGCCGCCGAGCGGGAACTGGTGGGCCGGCGTGACGTAGCAGGCCCGGTCGCTGCCGCGCAGGTCCTCCGCCTTGATGCCGTCGTCGTCGACGGGCACCGGGCGGATGACCGCGCCGGCCTCGCGCAGGGCGAGCCGGGCCTTGGCGTAGCCGGGATCTTCGAACGCGACCGGCTGGCCGGTCAGCCCGCAGGTGACGGCGACCGCCCGGAGCGCGTTGCTGACGCTCGGGAACAGGAAGATGTCCTCCGGGTCGACGGCAAGACCGCGGGCGCGGCGCAGGTGGCCGGTGAGCTGATCGCGCAGGTCGAGCGGCGGCTGCCGGGCCGGCGAGGCGGCCAGCCGCATGGCCCGGGTCCAGTCCCGTTCGGAGATCAGGCCGGGGTCGGCCAGGCCAGGCCGCAGGTCGTAGGTGATCGGGCTGACCGGGCGCGGCGAGGCGGGCGCCGGGGGCGGTAGTGAGGCGCCGAACGCGCCGGCTCGTGCGGCCTCGCCGGCACCGCGCTCCACGTAGGTGGACCCGCCCGGGCGGGCGACCAGGAACCCGGCCGCGGTGAGCTCCTCGTAGGCGGCCACGACGGCGGTCCGTGCCAGGCCGAACGTCGCGGCCAGGGTCCGGGTGGACGGCAGCCGGTCGCCGTCGTGGACCTGGCCGCGGGCGATGGCATCGATCAGCGCGTGCGCCACCTGACCGGACCGGGGGCCGCTGCGGCCGTTCAGGTCCAGCGTGAAGTTGACCGGGGTGGCCGTGCGTGTCACGCGATCCGTCCGTCATTGTGGTTCGGTAAACAGGTCAGGCTTGCCGCCCATGGATGATGCCAGTATGGGGCATGGTGACAGCGTGAGACGCAGGAGAGGCTCCCGGTGGCAGGGCGGGGCACCCCGGTTCGTTCGGGAAGTAAGGACGGTCAGCGGCCCTGGCCAGAGGTGTAGGCGCGGACGTCGGCGACGCTGAACCAGCTGCCGCTGGCGGCGGTCAGCGTCATGCGGACGTAGCGGACCGGGGCTCCGGTCAGCGGGACGGTGGTGAACTGGCCGGTGCCGGCTGCCGAGGCGACGGTGGTGCTCCAGTTCACGCCGTCGGTGCTGGTGGTGACCGTGTAGCCGCGCGGGTAGTCGCCGGTCGACACACCGGTGTCGAAGACGACCTGGCGGGCGGCGATCGGCCGGTAAAAGTCGACCTGCATGTACTGGCCTGGGGCCTGGCCGGCGCCGGTGGTGTAGCGGGTGCTGGCGTCGCCGTCCGCCGCGTTGGCGGCCACGTCGCCGGTGCAGCAGGGGTCGGCCGGACCGGGCGGGTTCGCGGTCGCGGTCCAGCCCTGCGGGCTGACCTGGCGCAGCGCGTACGAGCCGGGGACGGTGCCGCGCCAGGTGAACGTGGCCAGCGCCCCGCCGGGCAGCGTGTAGCTGAAGGCCTGGTCGCCCTCCTTCACGCCGAACGTGCTCGGGTTGTCGTTCTCGTTGTGCGCGACCAGCACCGTGCTGCCGTCCGGGTTGCGGAAGGCCACGTCCATGACCTGCCCGTTCCACCCGGTGGTGCCGAACGAGGTGCTGGCGATGCGCACCGCCCCCGGCGCCACGAAGCGGGCCAGGTGGCCGAGCGTGTAGTACTCGGCGTTCCGCGTCACGGTGTCGCCGGGGCCCACGGTGACGATGGGGGTGCAGGTGGCGCAGCCGCCCACGTGCGGGCCGCCGGACGGGTCGAGGGCCAGGTTCCAGTTGATGACGGTTTCGGCCCAGTTGCGGGGCGAGCCGATGATCAGGTTGCGGGCGTGCCACTTGAGCGTGTCGGAGAAGGTGTTCGCCGGGTCGGCGGACTGGCTGCCCGAGCACTCGGTGAAGTAGATCGCCGCGTCAGGGAACTGGTTGTGCAGCGTGGTCATCGCGCTCGGGTCGCCGAAGTAGCAGTGGTAGGCGACGCCGGCCACGTACTTCGCCGCCGGGGAGTTCAGCACGTTCTGCGGGTAGGCGTTGATGTCGGCGGTCTCGTCCGGCGGGGTGGCCGCGACGTCGTTGGGGTGTTCGGTCCAGTTGTGGTCGTAGGCGAAGATCTGGGTACCTAGGCCCGCCGCGCGCAGCATCGGCCCGAGGTCGGAGATGACCTTCTCCTCCTGGGCCGACGGCATGTCGGTGCCCGGGTAGCCGGAGGGGGTGCGGTTCTGCGGCTCGTTCTGCACCGTGATCGCGTTCACCGTGACGCCGTTCGCCCGGTAGGCCTGGACGAACTTCAGCAGGTAGAGCGCGTAGGAGCGGTAGATGCGCGGGTCGTCGATGAGGCGGCCGCCGATCAGGGAGCCGTTCGTCTTCATCCACGCGGGCGGGCTCCACGGGCTGGCGATGATCTGCAGGTGCGGGTTGAGCGCCTTGGCCTGGCGGAGCAGCGGCAGGATCTGGGCCTGGTCGTGGGCGATGGAGAAGTGCTGCTGGGCAAAGTCGCTCTGCCCGGCGGGCAGGTCGTCGTAGGTGTAGTCGGCGGTGGCGACGAAGTCACTGGCCCCGATCGGCTGGCGCAGGTAGTCCAGGCCGTCCCCGGTCACCGGGTCGAACAGGGACCGCATGGTGGCCGTGCGCGCCGCCGGGGACAGCCGGTACAGCACGGTGGCCGCCGAATCGGTGATGGACCCGCCGAAGCCCTGCATCCGCTGGTAGGTCAGGGTGGGGTCGACGACGATGGTGGGCGCGCTGGGCATCGCGCTGCCGAACGTGGCCGGGGCCAGCGCGGTGAGCTTGTCGGTGCCGTCCGGCGTGGTCACCCAGACATGCGCGGTCACCGGGGCCGGGCCGGCGGACGCGGACGCGCCGGCGGCGAGGGTGGTGGCGCTAGCGGCGGCCACCGCGGCGCTCAGCGAGGCCATGACGATTCTGATCCGGGCCATCGTCGTCCCATCGTGTAACAAAATGAAACAAATCCGAAACTTGTTCTGCCCGGTAGCGAACCAGTGCGGGCCCGGGACTGTCAAGGGGAAGGGGCCGAACGGTCCGTGTTTGCCGCCTTCCCGGACGGCCGGCGCCTATCCTGCGATCATGGAACACCGTGTAACAGATGGTTAGCCGCCCGCGCGGGCGGCGGGTCACCGTGCGCGACATCGCGGCGCAGACCGGGGTGTCCATCGCCACCGTGTCCCGCGTGCTGAACGGCCGGGACCATGTCGCGCCGCAGACCCGCGCCCTGGTCCGCGCGGCGGCCGAGCAGCTTCGCGCTAGTCCGGCCCGCGCCGCGGCCGGCGCCGTCTACCTGCGCTGCCCGTACCTGCTAACCGACTACTTCGGGCTGATCGTCTCGGCCGTGGCCGAGACGCTGGCGCTGCACAGCCGCGCGGTCCTGCTCGACGCGGGGACGGCCGCCCAGCGGGCCAGCGTGCTGCCCTCGCTCCCATTCCGGCCCGGCATCGCCGGCGCGATCGTGATCCTGCCGCCGGAACCCGGCGAGCAGCTGGCCGCGCTGCGCGCCCGGGGGTTCCCGCTGGTTGTGGTCGACCCGCGCACGCCGGTTCCGCGCGACATCGCGGCGGTCTCGGCCGCGCACTTCGCCGGGGCGCGGAGCATGACCGCGCACCTGGTCGCGCTCGGCCACCGGCGCATCGGCGTGATCGCCGGGCCGCACAACTGGCTGGCCGGCCAGGCCCGGCTGGCCGGGCACGCCTCGGCGCTGGCCGACGCGGGCGTGCTGCATCCGGCCGAGCTGACCCGGGCGGGCGAGCCGACCACCGAGTTCGGCTACCAGGCGGCGGGCGAGCTGCTCGCCCGGCCCGTTCGGCCCACCGCTCTTGTCTGCTTCAACGACAAGACGGCGGTCGGCGCGCTGGCCGCCGCGGCCGAGCGCGGCCTGCGGGTGCCCGCGGACCTGTCCGTCACCGGCTTCGACGACATCGACCTGGCCCAGGCCACCAGCCCGGCGCTCACCACGGTCCGGCAGCCGCTGGCCGAGATGGGCCGGATGGCGGTCAGCCTGCTGGTCAGGCTGCTGGACGGCCACCAGGTCGACGCGCTGCACGTCGAGCTGGCCACCGACCTGATCGTGCGCGGCTCCACCGGCCCCGTCCGGACGCATTCGTAGCACTGGGGCCAGAGACGGTCTAGACGCGAAACTCGATTGCGCGTCCTGATACCGAACCCTCATTATTAGCGGTAATGCCAATGCTGTGCCCTGACCGGCACTTGCGTTTCCAGCCCGGCCAGGGTCTCATATGCATATAGCGAGGGGTGGGCAGCCGTTAATACGGCTCAATGAATTTGATCCTTCATGCAAAACCACCGTGACTGGATGGGCCACAACGCGCAGATGTTACTAGCAACTAGTTAGCGGTCGAAGGATGCGTGATCGCGTGATCGATGCGCAGAATGAGAGGGGGGGCGGCCGCAAAAAGGAGCCGGCCGGGCGCTGGTCGCGCGGCGAACTCGACAGGCTTCATGGTGCGACAGACCCCGAGATTGATCGAGTGGTCGCGGCCTACCTCCGCGACCATCCTGAATTCGCCGATCCCCGCGACTTGGTCATGTCAATGATCCAGGAGCTGAGACAGGCGAAAAGAGATCCTCAATGGTTCACGCGCCACGCGAATGATCCTGAGGAAACATGGCTGACGGACGCGCTCAAGGTCGCGCTTGCCCCGCCGCCGTGGAACCCCGACCCGGAGCTGATCGAGCGCGGGCAGGGAGTCTTTGCCGACTACGGCCTCTACCAGGCCAGCGCGTTGTTCTTCGCCTCCCTGCCGATGGCCTACGCGACCGTCGAGGGGGCCGAGGTCCTAGCGCGCGTTTCCGACCTCGCCACCCAGGACCTGACCCGGCGGATAGCCGAGACCGGCCAGATGCTACTCGACGTGATGGGCCTGCGCGGCGGCCATAGCCTCGATCCCGGGAGGCCCGGCTACATGACGGCCATAGGCCTGCGGCTGATGCATGCGTGCGTCCGGGCCCTGATCCTCGACCAGCCGGCCCCCGATTCGTGGCCGCCCGCGGAGGGCTTCGGCCCCCCGGTGAACCAGGAACTCATGCTCGGGACGCTGCTCGATTTCACCGTCGTGACGTGGGAGGCGATGAACCGGATGGGCATCGCACTCAAGGCCGCGGATCGCGAGGCCAACCTCCATGCCTGGAGTTACGTCGGCCTCCTGATGGGCGTGGAGGCGTGCCGGGACGGCGCCCTCAGCCTGGATGACGTCGAGCAGATCGAGGCCGGGATGAGCCGCCTCCTCGGATCGAGCGAGGCGGGCCAGCGCCTCATGACGGCGCTACTGCGCGAAATGGAAGACTTCATGCCGCTGGGGTGGCGGAAGCTACCCCGCAGCGTCGTCCGCTGGCTGTTCCGGGGCGCGCCCGATCCGGTCCGCCAGGTCCCGGACCTGCTCCAGGTCCCCCCCGCGGCCTGGTGGTCGATACCCCTGCAGGCCTCGCTCCGGGAGGCCAACCGGAATTCCTGGTGGCTCGGGCCGCTGGCGCGGCTGGCGCACGCGCTGATCAGGAAGCTCGGCCGCCACGTACTGATCAGTTACTCGGACCGCTATGCGAAAGGGCCGACGCCATTTCGCATGCCCGCCGAGCTGGCCGGGGCGTGGCGGATCCGCACGACGGCGGGCGCCCGCTGGGTCCGCGATAAGCGGCGCATGGTCCGGCACGCCGCCCGTACGCCAATCCGGCGGCGGGGCGGCCGCGGGTCCGGCCGGGGCCCGTCGTGACGGCCCGCCCGCCGGGCACGCTGGTCACGGCCACCGTGCTGTTCACCGACGTCGTCGGCTCGACCGCCATGCGAACCAGTCTCGGCGAGGAGCTGGCCGACCGCCATTTCCGGCGCCACGAGCGACTCCTGCGCGCCGTGGCCACCGCGCACGGATCGATCTTCGCCAAGGGCCTCGGCGACGGGTTCATGGCCCTGTTCGGCTCAGCCACGGCCGCACTCGACGCGAGCGTGGCCATCGAGCAGGCGATTGACGGCGAGAACGAGCACACGATAGCTCCCGTTAGCATCCGCGCCGCGCTCAGCACGGGCGACGTGTCCTGGACGGAGGACGACGTCAGCGGCCTGCCGATCGTCGAGGCCGCGCGCCTGGTCGATGTCGCGCACGGCGGCCAGGTGCTCTGCACCGATCTGGTCCGGCGTCTCGCGCAGGGACGGGGACGGCACGAGTTCAAAGACCGCGGCCAGGTGACCGCAAAGGGACTCATCGAGCCGATGCAGGTCTGCGAGCTGCTGTGGCGAAGCAGCGACCGGGACCCGGGCGGCCAGGTGCCGCCCTGGCTGAAGACCGGATACCTGCTGCCGTTCGTCGGCCGGAGCCGGGAACTCGAGTCGATGGACGACGCGCTGCGCGGCGCGAGGTTCGGCACCCGGATGATCTTCCTGGAAGGCGCCGCGGGAACGGGGAAGACCCGGCTGGCGTCGGTCGTGGTTCAGCAAGCCATCGAGCAGGGTTTCATCGTGCTGGCCGGCCGGTGCACCGACCCGCCGCAGCAGGCGTATCAGCCCATCGCCACCGCGATCGAATGGCTCGGCCGCTCGTCACCCGCGCTGCTGCTGCGGGCCGGCATCGACGAGCAATGCGGACCGCTCGCGCGGCTGGCGCCATCCCTGGCCTCGCCGCCGCTTGAGCTGTCCGTTCCGCCGGCCGCGGATCCGTTTTCTGACCGCTATCAGATGCTAGCGTCCTTCCGGACGCTGGTCAGACGGCTGACCGATATCAGGCCCGTGCTGTTCGTCATCGACGATCTGCACTGGGCGACGCCCGAATCGGTCGAGATGGTGCGGGCGCTCAACCATGACACCGAGGGTCTGTCCATGTTGATCCTGGTCACCGCCCGGCCCGTGGCCGTCGAACCCGACGTCGTGACCGCACGGGAGCTGCGCAGGCTGGAAGCAGAAAGCCGGCTTGTCATGCTCGGCTCGCTAAACAAGGAGGACGTGGCCAAGGCCCTGGCGGCCACGTCCAGGCGAGGCCAGACAGAACAAGCCGCGGCGCGGCTGCACGCCATCACGGGCGGGAACGCCTTCCTGGTCACCGAGATGATCAGGGATCTGCCGGACCCGGTAGACCTGGAAAGCTGGAAGGTCCCCGAGTCGGTCACCCTGGTGGTGGCCGCGCGGATGGCGCAACTTAGTCCCGCCGCTCGCGAACTGGTCAACCTGCTCGGCGTCGGGGAGCACCTGGAACCGGCCGCGCTCAGCCTGGCCATGAAGGTGGACGAGGCCTGCCTTGTCGCCGCCGCGGAGGAAGCGATGGCGGCCGGCATGGTGACGTTGACTCCCGGCGGCCCGTGGCAGTTCTCGCACGAACTCACCCGCAGCGCGGTGCGCGCGTCGCTGTCGGGACCGCGGGCCGGGCTCCTGCACGGGATCCTCGCCGATGCCCTGCGCGCGGCCGATCCGGCGGTGATGCGGTCGCGCCCCTACGCCGTGGCCGCGCACCTTGTCTCGGCCGCGCAGCTTGGCGTGCGCCCGGAACGCTATGTGAAGGCGGCGGACGCCGTCGGGCACGCGGCACAGTATGCGATCTCGCGGCTCGCCTACCAGGAGGCGGTGACCTGGTACCAGCGGCTCCTCGAACTGGCGGAGCACATCCCCGCGACGCCCGATGAGCGACGCGCGGAACTGCTCATCGAGTGCGGCCGGACAATGTGGCTGGCCGGTTATCCGGACGCAAACGCGACATTGCTCCGCGCCGCGGAACTCGCCCGGACCTGTCACCGGCCCGATCTCATCATCGCGGCCGCGCTCGCCGCTGATCGCGGTTTCTTCAGCATCACCGGAGCTACCGACGGACGGCGCCTTGCACTGCTCACCGAAGCCAAGGAACTGGTCCAGCCCGCAGATCTGCGCAGGCGCGCTCTGCTCACGGCTATGCTCGCGGCCGAACTGACCTGGGCGCCGGACGGCGAGGACCGATTCGCGTTGAGCGACGAGGCGGTGGCACTGGCCCGGCGGTCGGGCGATCCGCGCACCATCGTGAGCGTTCTCGGGCTTCGCAGCCTGACTATCAGCGCGGCCGACACCATCGGCCGGCGACTGGAGGATAGCCAGGAGATGCGCGAGATGGCGGCGGGAGTAGGAGACGACCTGGCCCTATTCCATGCCACGTTCCAGCAGACGGGGCCGGCGCTCGAACTCGGAGACCTCAGCACGGTCGGCAAGCTGCTGAACCATGCGGACATGCTGGCCCGCCAGCTCGCGCAGCCCCATCTGATCTGGCTCGTCAGCTTCTCCCGGGCCGGATTGGCACTCATGCTCGGCGACCTGGGCGACGCGGAAAAGGAAGCTGAAACAGCCCTGGCGCTGGGTACCGGCACCGGCCGGCGGATGGAAGCAAAGGCCTTCTACACCGAGCAGATCGCCGAAATCCGGCGGCTGCAGGGCCGCCTCGGAGAGCTCAGCAAGGGCCTCCGCCGGGCGATACAGGCGCCGCAACTCGATCCGGTCCACTCCACCCTGCGTTACATCGTCGAGGTGGACCATGACTCCGCCGCCGCGGCCCTGGACCGGATCGTGGCCACGTTCGGCCTGATACCGCGCCGGGATCCGGCCGAGCGAGCGGCTCTCGACAATCTCGCGCTGGTGACGAGCCGGCTAGGCCGCCGCGACCTGGCGCATCCGCTGTACGCCGCGCTCGAGCCGTACGCCGAGACCTTCGGGCACGCCGCGATCGGGCACCCCTGTGGTCACCACTACCTCGCTCATCTCGCCATGACCTCGGGGGATGCCCGCCAGGCCATGGCGCACTTCGAGGCGGCCGCGGAGATTCACGAGCGGAGCCAGGTTCCGCTCCTGCTCACGGAGTCGCTTCTTGACTGGGCGGACGCGACAGCCCCCCACCGGGCGGCCGCCCCCCGTCCGGAGGAACTCCGGCGCCGGGCCGCGGCGGCGCTCGCCGGCCGTACGGCCGGACTGCTGGACCATCGAGTGAAAATGGTGACGAAATGAATACGATCACGCCTAAGACATGGCCCTCGGAGGCGGAAATTCGCGAGCTGGCCACGAACGAGAACATCCCGCTCTACGCGGAGGCATACGAGATCGCAGTTCGATACCACGGCATCAGCCGGGCGCTTTCCTGCAACCTGCTGGGAACGAGCGATCTGAACTGGTGCGGCTTCGCGCAGTGGTCGTCGAAGGCCGTCGGCGCCAGCCTGCGGCTGGACAATAATTCAAAGTTCTTGCGGAAACTTAGCCAGTTGAATCACATACCCACGATCTTCGAGCCGCTATTCCGCCTGGTCACGCTGGCTCTCCTCGGGGGTTCCTACGGCGTTGGCCTGTCCACCGCGAATCGCACGATCTTCGTGGAGATGGCCTCATTCCATACCGCTATCCTGTCCGGCAAGGATGAGCCCACGATGTTGCAGGTCACTGACCTGGACCCGGACCGCTGCCTGCTCAAGGACCTGGGCCAGCCCGGCCGAGACCTCCTCTGCACCGCGTACCGCCTGCTGAGCGAGGCCAAATCCGCTTCCGGGCCGCTGCGCGGCGAACTGATCCTCGGGGCCAACATCGCTTTGTCCGCCTATGAGCAGGACCGCGTCCAGCCCGCGCTCGACTACGTCTTTTACCGGCCGATAAGGTGGCTCCTCCAAGTGTCCTGGAGAATGCCCTACTATTACCTGAGGCACCGCTCCGGGGAGCGGTTTGACATCTACGGAAGGCGGCATCAGGATCAGCCGCCGATCATGCGGAACATAGAGGACCGCTGGGTCCGGATGTACTCGAAGACGCTCTGGCTCAAGACAGCGGTCAACACGATAATGCTCAGCAAGCCGATGACTTTCTTCCCGCCCGGCAGCAACCCGTCGCTGGTGCGCAAGGCGTCCACGTTCGAGTCGCAAGAGGTAGGAAATCTCGTCCGGAAGTACGGACCGGAGAATCCAGCGAATTCGCCGGGCGTAGCCAACTGGCTAGGCTACGAGGAGCGCATGCGTTTCATCGTCACCTACTTCATGGGGTACCAGCAGATAGAGAACATGTTTTCCAAGCCGCGTTTCAAGCGCAAGTGGTCCCCGCGGAAGCGGCCGAATAGAGAACCGCTCAGCAAGCTTGAATTCTGCAAGGTAGCACTCTGATCTAGCGGCATAGGCCTTGATGGCCTGGCGCTGGTCCATGGCGCGGTAGCCGTCGGCGGCCTGGTGTTAGGGGTACTGGCAGGGCCTGTTCCGCCGCCGCGCGGCTGCCTAGCCTCGCTAACGTGGCCAGCGTGAAAGACATCCGGGGCGAGGTGCGCGAGTTCCTCACCACCCGGCGGGCCAAGATCACCCCGGAGCAGGCCGGGCTGCCCAGCTACGGCGGGCGGCGCCGGGTGGCCGGGCTGCGCCGGGACGAGGTGGCGTTGCTGGCCGGGATCTCGATCGAGTACTACACCCGGCTGGAGCGGGGGAACATTCGCGGTGCCTCGGCCGAGGTGATGGACGGCATGGCGCGGGCGCTGCAGCTCGACGAGGTGGAGCGGGCGCACCTGGCCGACCTGGTCCGGACGGCCAACGCGGCCCGCCCGGTCCGCCGACGACCTGACCGGCTGCGGGTCCGGCCGAGCGTGCAGCGGCTACTGGACTCGATGACGGGCACGGCGGCGTTCGTGCGGAACGGGCGGCTGGACATCCTGTCGGCCAACCAACTGGGGTACGCGCTGTATGCGCCGGTGTTCGACGA
>WNFY01001129.1_pt1 | contig 34579 bp, 23 predicted proteins | sample 5400091 | NCBI WGS metagenome assembly WNFY01 (sample SAMN13153364, study PRJNA577476) | soil metagenome | isolation source: 60 cm soil or saprolite under grassland replicate 1 | place: USA:California | collected 2016-06-15 | reverse complement strand
ACGAGCGCCGCGACCTCTGCGCGGGCGCGCTCGATGAGCGCCCGGGCGGCGCGGCCTTCCGCATGCACGGAAGACGGATTGCCGACGAGCTCGCAGGCTGCGAGGAACGCGGCGCGGGCCTGCGGGCGCAACGGCGCCGTCGCGTTCCAATCGAGATAGGCCCTTGCCATGTCGGTTCTCGCGTCCTTTATCTCACGGAACGCTTGTTTTTCGCCTTGCTTTTCGCCTTCCGGATCGTGCTAAAAGCAGGCCACAGGGCCGCCAGTGCCGCCGCCCTTGGCGCGTGCCGATAAAACGCCTGACGGCCCAAAAACTTAGAAGGCTTGCAGCTCGTAGCGTGCATGCGCCGCTTGCGTCAAGCGCGCGGGAATTCCCATTTGATTGTCGAGGTGCTTGCCTATGCCAGAGGTCATCTTCACCGGTCCCGCAGGACGGATCGAGGGCAGGTACCACCCGGCCCGGCAGAAGAACGCGCCGATCGCCATCGTGCTCCATCCGCACCCGCAGTTCGGCGGCACGATGAACCACCAGATCGTCTACCAGCTCTATTATGCGTTCGCGCATCGAAATTTTGCCGTGCTGCGGTTCAATTTCCGCGGCGTCGGCCGCAGCCAAGGGGCCTTCGATCACGGCCAGGGCGAATTGTCGGATGCCGCCTCGGCGCTCGACTGGGCGCAATCGCTCAATCCGGAAGCGCGCAGCTGCTGGATTGCCGGCTTCTCGTTCGGCTCCTGGATCGGCATGCAATTGCTGATGCGGCGGCCGGAGATCGAGGGCTTCATCTCCATTTGCCCGCCCGCCAACCTCTACGATTTTTCCTTCCTGGCGCCCTGCCCTTCCTCTGGCCTCATCATCCATGGCGACAAGGATGCGGTGGTCCCGGCCAAGGATGTGACCAGCCTGGTCGAAAAGCTCAAGACTCAGAAGGGCATCATCATCGACCAGAAAATCGTTCCGGGGGCGAACCATTTTTTCGACGGCAAGGTCGAGCCCCTGATGCAGGCGGTCAACCTCTATCTCGACAAGCGGCTCAAGGGCGACCGCAAGACCAGCGCGGCTTGATCCCTCCCCTTTTAGTGGAGGGTCGGCGCGAAGCGCCGGGGTGGGGTTCGCGTGCGAGCAATCCCCAGCCGGCTCGCGTCTGAGACGCTAACCGCCGCATCCCTTTGAGGGGCCTGCGGGTCATCACACCTCCAAAAACATTGTCGGGTACAAAGAGAGGGATCGCGCCTAGTCTCGATGGCAAGAAATGGTCCCGTTGCATGCAGCCGATCGGCCAGACGGAAGAGCGATGAACGACACCCAAGATCTTCAGCAGCTTCTCGCGCAACGAGATCGGCTCACACATCGGTTGAGAGCGCACGATCGAATGATTTCAGCGCTGCGGTTAATCAGTTTGGTCGCCCTGCCTGTTTTCCTTGTCTGGGCGGTTTTTGCGTGGCGGGCTGGAGCCATCGACATTGGGATGACGGCATGGATGGTCCCGCTCGCATTGCTCTTTGCCTTCATCTTGACCCGAGAGTTTCGGTTCCAGGACAAGGTCGTCGGCGTTTTTGAGGTGATCATGCTCCTCACGGGACAATACGTATGGGCTCGGGATGACCCGGAAATGCTTCGGCGGGACCTGGTCGATTGCGAGACCAAAATCGCAGAATTACAACGCCAAAATGATCCTGGGCGCCGGGGGTAAGGTGCTGGCTAGCTGTTTCTAGGCGCTCCGCCCGGCTCGCGCCTGCGACGCTCGCCACCCTCCCATTCAGGAGAGGGATTACGGCGTAACCACCACGCCCCCAATCATCGGCTGCGCCACCCCCGTCGTGGTCGGGAACGTGATCGGCAGGCCGCGCAAGGTCCGCACCGCCAGATAGGCGAAGGCCTGCGCTTCGAGCGCGTCGGCGGACCAACCCACAGCATCGGCGGTGATCACGGTCGCGGGCGCGAGCCGCGCCGCGAGCATCCGCATCAGAGTCGCGTTGCGGGCGCCGCCCCCGGCCACGATCCAGGTGCGCGGCGGCCGCGGCAGCAAATCGACGGCTCGCGCGACCGCGACCGCCGTCACCGCGGTCAGGGTAGCGGCGCCGTCCGCAACCGAGTGGCCGGAGAGATCGAGCCGGAAGGCGTTGCGATCGAGCGATTTGGGGAACGGCAGGCTGAAGAACGGGTGCGTGAGCACCCCTGCGATGGACGTTTCATCCACCCGCCCGCGCGCCGCCTCGGCCCCGCCTTCGTCGTGGGCTTTTCCGGTACGCGCCAGCATGAAATCGTCGATCAAGGCGTTGCCGGGCCCGGTATCGAAGGCGATCATCGCCTGCGAGCCGTCGAGATAGGTCAGATTGGCAACGCCGCCGACGTTGAGCACTGCCGTCGGACCCGCCCTGTCGAGTTTCTCCACCAGCGCGCGATGGAACACCGGCACGAGCGGCGCGCCCTGCCCGCCCGCCGCGACATCGGCCGCGCGGAAATCGAACGCGACCGCAATCCCCAGCCGCCGCGCCAGCGCCTGGCCGTCGCCGAGCTGCACGGTGAGACCGGCATCGGGGCGATGCAGCACGGTCTGGCCGTGGAATCCCACGACCGCGATGTCTTTGCCGAGCCCGTGGTCGCGAAGGAAGCTTTCGGTCGCCTGCGCATGCGCTTCGGTCACCAGCGCCTCGGCTTCGCCAAGCGCGCCCGGACGCGCGTTGCGGTCGGCAAGACCCGCGGCATCGGCGAGCGCCCGGCGCAACAGCTCGCGTTCCGGCGGCGTGTAAGGCCGGCAGGCGCTTGGCCCGAAGCCCGCGACCCGCTCGCCGTCGGTCTCGATCAGCGCGACGTCCACGCCGTCGAGCGAGGTTCCGCTCATCAGGCCGACGGCACGGACGGGGTCCATGCGGCGTTCCTTTGGTTGAATCCGACGGGAGACCTGTTACACCACCGGCCCGCCCGGGTGGAATTGCCGCGCCGGGTTTTTCCGCGACGGGCACGCCCATGAGCGCCTTTAAATCCGAATTCCTGCGCGTGCTCGCGGCGCGGGGCTTCATCCACCAGGTCTCGGAGCCCGAGGCGCTCGACCGGCTGGCGCAATCCTCGGCGATCACCGGTTATATCGGGTTCGATTGCACCGCGCCTTCGCTTCATGTCGGCAATCTCGTGTCGATCATGATGCTGTACTGGATGCAGCAGACCGGGCACCAGCCGATCGCGTTGATGGGCGGCGGCACCACCCGGGTCGGAGATCCCTCCGGCAAGGACGAGAGCCGCAGATTGCTCGACGAGCAGATGATCGCCCGCAATCTCGCCGGCATCCGCGCGGTGTTCGACAAGTTCCTGAAGTTCGGCAGCGGGCCGGGCCATGCCCTCATGGCCAACAATGCCGACTGGCTCAACACGCTCAATTACATCGATTTCCTGCGCGCGGTCGGCCGGCATTTCTCGGTCAACCGCATGCTGAGCTTCGAATCGGTCAAGCTGCGGCTCGACCGGCACCAGGAGCTGTCCTTCCTGGAGTTCAATTACATGATCCTCCAGGCCTACGACTTCGTCGAGCTCTACCGCCGGAACGGCTGCGTGCTGCAGATGGGCGGCTCCGACCAATGGGGCAACATCGTCAACGGCATCGAGCTCGGCCGGCGCATGCTCAATGTCCAGCTGTTCGCGCTGACTTCGCCGCTCATCACCACGAGCTCGGGCGCCAAGATGGGCAAGACCGCCGCCGGCGCGGTCTGGCTCAACCCGGACATGGTGAGCCCGTACGAGTACTGGCAGTTCTGGCGCAACACCGAGGACGCCGATGTCGTGCGGTTTCTCAAGCTCTTCACGGTCCTCCCGCTCGACGAGATCGAGCGGCTCGGCTCGCTCGAGGGCCAGGAGATCAACGAGGCCAAGAAGGTGCTGGCGACGGAAGCGACCGCGCTCGTGCACGGGCGCGCCGCGGCCGAGGCCGCCGCCATAACGGCCCGGACCACGTTCGAGGAAGGCGGGCTTGCCACCAATCTGCCGAGCGTCGAGATCCCGGCCGAGGAATTGGCGGCGGGCATTCCGGTTCCGGTCGCCTTCGTGCGGGCCGGCCTGGTGCCGTCGACGAGCGAAGCACGCCGCCAGATCAGAGAGGGCGGGCTGCGGGTTAACGACGTTGCCATCAAAGACGAGCGCGCGATGCTCACGAGCCGCGATCTCACCGCCGAGGGCGTGATCAAGCTTTCGCTCGGCAGGAAGCGCCACGTGCTGCTGAAGCCGGTGTGAGTGGCGGCCCTGCCTTACCGCGTCGGGAACTCCGAGGGAACGGCGGTTTCGGCCGGCTGGCCGCGGAACTCGAACAGCTTGCGCAGAAAACCCGGCGCGACCGCGGAGATCGGGTTTACCCGCAGGGTGGGCGCGTGCGGCGGGCCCACCACCTCGTAGGTTACGCCCAGAAGCCCTTCGTTCTGGCCGCCCAGCAACGGACCCACGAACGGCAGCCGGCCGAACATGTTGTTGAGCGCATAGGCGGGAATGAAGGTGCCGCGGACGCTGACGGCGTCGCGCCCATAGTCGAGCTGCCCTTCCATCGTCGCCCCGATGGTCGGGCCCCAGACCACGCCGTCGCGCAACGTGAGCCTACCGGGGGAGCGCGTGAATTCGACGCGAAACCGCGAGAAGGAAACCCCATGAGTGACGGGGCCGCGCATGCTCGCATCCGTCATCGGTTCGGCGGCGGCCATGCGCTCGAGCGCCGGCTCGCCGCGAACGACGAAATCCCGCACGTTCAACACGCCATCGCGCGGCTGTTGATCGGCGGTGGGCGGGTCCATCGCGATCCACATCTGCCCGCCGCCGATCCGCGGATAGGTATCGGTGAAACGGAATAGCGCGCCGGCGTCGTTGGTTTCGAAATAAACTACGTTGCGGCCGTTGGCATAGCCGCGCAGATCGCCGCTCAGCGTCGCATCCTGGCCGAGCCTGGCATTGAGCCCGAAGCTGCGGATCTGGCCGGCGCGCCTCGAGAGCTTCAAATCGAGGCCGCGCAGCGCTTCCCCGTTGAAGCCGGCCATCGCGCCGACTTTCACGTCGAGATCGAGATCGTGGCTGGCGCTTTTCGGCTGTTCGCCGCCCGGCCCCGACATGGCGCCCTTGACGAGCCCGCGCCCATCGTAGACGTCGCCGCGCATCACCACCTTGAGCACGCCGTCAGGCGTGCGCTCGGCTCTGAGCGAAGCCTTATCGCCGTCCGAGAGCGCATAAACCGGGAAACTTGCCAACGTGATCTCGCCGTCGCTGTCGATCTCGACCATCCCCTTCACCGAGGTTCCCGGTGCGTCGATGACGAGATCCTCGAGTCGCGTCGCACGCGGCTTCTCGGCGAGCACGAAGCTCGCGCGGGCCGACCTGCCGTGAGGCTTGGTCCAGCCCGGCAAAAGCTCGGTGATCTTTGCCTGGGTGAGATCCGCTTCGATGTTCAGGCGGCTGTCGCGGTCGGTCGAGCCGATCTTGCCGCTGAGCTTGACTGGGATCGGTCCCGAGATCGCACCGTTGGCTTCAAATCCGAGCCGGCTGCGCGCGGCGTCGTCGAGCGTGGCCTGGGCCCGTACGTCCGCCGTGCCGCCCCCGATCCGGTAATCGACGCTCGCCGGAGTGCCGCCGATCCGCATATCGCCTTTGACCTGAATGGCCTGGGAATTGGCGCTCAGATGCAGGGCGGCGGCCTCCACCTTCTGGTTCCGGATCAGCCGCTCGGCGGAGAAATTGGAGAAATCGGCCTCCACCCCGTACTGGACCGCAGGCCTGGAAATGTCCTTGGTGATCGGAAGCGCGACCGTCACGTTGGCGACCAGGGAGCCGCGGCTCGTTGCCGGATCGAGCTGCAGGTCACAGGCTTCGCGCAAGGGATCCAGTCCCACGAGCTCGGCCGCGGCATCCACCGGCCCATCGACGTGGAAGCGCAGGCGGCCGGGCGGCGCCTTGGGAAAGGTGTCCGGCACCTCGAACAAAACGCCGGCGACATTGAGCTTGCGCCCGGAAGAGAGCTCCGCGACGCCGCGGCCGATGCTCACTTTTGCGTTCCGGCCGATGATGTTGAGCGCGAGATCGGCGTCGCGGATGACCGGAAGGGTCTCGACCGGCCGCAATGCCACCCCGGTCGAGACGAGCTCGACCGACAGCCCGTCATCCGGGACCGGCGGCCCGGAAGCTTTGAGCGTGGGTAAGGGCGCGTTAACGGCAATCACGAAGCGTTCGACCGTCCCGCTCTGAATATGGTCGATCGCCCAGGCGCGCACCTTGGAGGCGACGAACACCGGCCAGATCCGCTTGAGCGCCGAGGCCGACATCCGCGTGCCTGCCATGCCGGCGGTCAAGCGCGGCTCGGCTCCGGAATAATCGAGCGCACCTGAGAACGCCACGCTCGCGGCCATGCCGCTGAGATCGCCCTGGTCGAGTTCCAGGCGCCGCCGCGCCACATCGAGCCGGCCGCGCAACAGGACGCGATCGAGCACGAGCGGCGCTTCGCGCGAGCGGTCGGCCGAAGCCAGCATGACCAGGCCGCGGGTGATCGCAAAGCCCCAGCTTTCGCCGGTCTGGCGCGGCGCGTTGAGCAGACCAAAGAGAGTCATGCGGTTGGCGCCTGCAAGCAGCTCGATCGGAACACTGAGTTGGCGCTTGGCGGGATCCCAGCGCAGCTCGATCCGTCCTTCATCGACCAGAATGCGATCGTCCGGATCATCCGGGTTCCCGACGTAGCCGGCTCCGAGCAGAATGCGGCCGTCCATCGACTGCGGTACGCCATCCGCGCCAATCTCGGCGCGGAGAATCGCGGAGATGGGCATGTCTGCCTCGGCCGCGGTATCTCCCCCCAACCTCAGTGCGAGGAGAAGATCCTTCGGCGAGAGGTCGCGCAGAACCGCCTCGATCGCGCGGCGGCCCTGCCCGCGCGGCGTCACGGTGGCGGTCATCGACCATAGACCGTCGGTACCGCGCGAGTTGATGGCGAATGCTACGCCCCCCTCCTTGGGTCGCGTGATGCCCAGATTGATGTCGGCAAAGGACCAGCGCTTGCCGGTCCGCATGTCGTCCACGACGAGGCTGCCGTTCTTCAACCCGATCTCGGTCAAGTCGCGGCCATCGGGCCCGAGCGCATCGAGACCATCGAGCCAGCCGAGCAGCGTCGTCCAAAAATCGGGGGAAACTTGTGCCGCGGCCGCACCGGTCCCGGCGAGCGCCGGCGCTTTCGGGGGCGCGCCGGGGGCGGCCGATTTCGGTTTTGCCGGCGCGGCGGGAGGCGCCGCGGCGGCCATCGGAAGATTGTCGCCCGCGGCGGCGAGGAGCGGCGTCTTGGCGATGGGGCGCTTGTCCGCACCGGCGAAAATCGTGAGCTGGCCGTCGCGCTCGACCCGCACCGCCATGGCGGCGCCGATCAGGCTCAGGCGCTGGGCTTGCAAATGCCCGGTCAGCAACCCGAGGCTCGAGATACCGACCTCCGCCTTGGGTGCGGACGCCACCACCGTCCCGTCGGGATCGCGCACGATGATGTCGCGCAACCGCAGCGCGGCGCGGCCGTCCTCGGTGCGCTCGAGCTGCGTGCCGCCGACCTCGATGCGGTGCCCTCCGCCGAGCCGCTCCTCGACCGCCGCGGTGAGCCAGGGCGTGACGATGTCGACCGAAAGCGGGCCGCTGCCGAGCCGCCACCACAACGCCCCGGCGGCAAGACCGGCGAGGCCCGTCACCACCCCGGCGCCGATCGCAAAGGCGCGCAGGCGCCGCCGGCGGCCGGCAGACGCGCGGGCGCCTCGGCCCGGCTGGCCTTTGATGCGGCTACGGCGGGCGTCTCGTGCTGCCATCGCTCGCCAATGCAGGTCGAGCCTCGCCCACGCATGGTGGAGCGCCGCAAGCCCGGCCTTGAGATGCGCGTTTGCCATGGCCCCGATCGGGCGTCCCCTCGCTCGCCGCAGCCGCCAGCCCATGCGGGCCGCAATGTTCTTCTCGGGGCCAGGATCGCCGCTTTTGGTTACGGCTTCGTCCCCCGATGCGGCCCTTGTATATTGTGCTACCAGATTGACCCCGTGAAAACGACGAAAGGAAGGCATGGCCGCACAGCGGGCAGCGCCTCGACTGCGACTTCGATCGGCAGAAAACCTGTGTTGCGGTCGAGCCGTCCCGCCGTTCGAGCGGCGAGGCATTGCCCGCGTTTTCTGCGAATTTGCGGAAAATTAACTACGCCGGGATGAAATCGCGTCGTTGGCGTCGATCCGCGGATCGGCGTGGGAGCGCCGATGTCCCGGTCCTCGCATCCCGCTTACGGGAATTACTACGACCATCTGCACCCCGACCGCGCGCGGCCGGCGCGCTTCGTCGCGCGCGGCTCATACACCTTCGGTCACGGTGGACGCCAGATTCGATTCGGGCCCGTCGCGTTCTGGAGCATCGTCGGGGGTCTCGTGATCATGGCGGGCTGGTCGCTCGTCACCGCGACTTATTTCGCCTTTCGCGAGGATGTGCTGGCGCGGCTGATCGCCCGCCAGACGCACATGCAATACGCCTATGAGGATCGCATCGCGGACCTGAGAACGCAGGTCGACCGGCTCGCCGGCCGCCAGCTGCTCGACCAGGAGCAGTTCGAGCAGAAGCTCGACCGCCTGGTCCGCCGCCAGTCGGTGCTCGAATCCCGGGCCGCAACGCTGTCCTCGCTGCCCGATCCGGCCGCGACCGGATCGACCAAGCCGCAGCGCCCGGGCTTTCCCGCGGAGCGGTTCTCCGCGGCGGCGCCCAAGCCGGCCCCGATCAGCGATACGTTGATCCTGCTGCCGCCCGTCGAGCGCGAGGCCCAGCTCGAATCGCTGCCCTCGCCCGCCGCGGCAAGCGGCCTTGGCGCCAAGGCGAAAGCCGCAGGCATCGAGGCGACGCTGGCGCGACTGGAGATTTCGTTGAACCGCCTAGAAACCCGCCAGAGCGCCACGCTCAACGCGCTCGAGGAAAGTTACGATGCCAAGGCCCGGCGCATGCGCGGCGTGCTGACCGACCTCGGAATCGAGGCCGGCGGCGCGCCGAAAGCTCCGGCCTTGGGCGGGCCGTTCGTGCCGGCGAGGCTCGCCGAGGCGAGCGCGTTCGAGCGCCAGCTCTATCGCGTGCATCTCGTCCGAACCCACGTCGATGCGCTCGCGCGCACGCTCGTTGCCGTGCCGGTCCGCAAGCCGATCCCCGGCGAGGTCGACATGAGCTCCGGATTCGGGGTCCGCGTCGACCCGTTCCTGCACGGCGCGGCCATGCACACGGGCATCGATCTGCGCGGGGAGGAAGGCGAGCCGGTGCGCGCCACCGCGGCCGGCACCGTCAGCCACGCCGGGTGGAGCGGAGGCTACGGCAAGATGGTCGAGATCGATCACGGCAACGGACTGGCGACCCGCTACGCGCATCTCTCCGCCATCGAGGTCCGCGTCGGCGACAAGGTGCGGATCGGGCAGACCGTCGGCAAACTCGGCTCGACCGGACGCTCCACCGGCCCGCATCTGCATTACGAGACGAGAGTCGAGGGCGAAGCGGTCGACCCGCAGAAATTCCTGCGCGCCGGATTGCGCCTCGGCGGACAGCGTTTGTGCTGGCCGGTGGCACCTAAACTTCCGTAGCCCGGATGGAGCGACCGCAGAGCGGTCGCGAAATCCGGGAGGCTGTTCCCGGATTGCGCGGCACTGCGCGCCGCTCCATTCGGGCTACAGGAGCATCCGCCAGTTCCTCAGAAATCGGGTGGTCCGACATGCTCGGATCCGCAATATGGCTCCAAGACAAGGAGCCAGGTCATGAACTTCCGAATTACCGGCTTGCCGGCCGAGCACTTCGCCCATTTGTTTGCACTGTCCGATGCGGAGCTCGCCGCGCAGCACGCCGTGCGCCGGCGAGCCGATGGGCGCAGCCCCGGCTACCCGTGCCGCGTGAGCCTCACGGATTCCCGGCCGGGCGACGAGCTCATGCTCGTGAACTACGAGCACCACCCCGTCGCGTCGCCCTACCGCATGCGTTTTGCCATTTACGTGCGCAAGGGCGAGGAGACCTACGACCGCGTCGGCGAGGTGCCGGAGCAGCTGCGCATCCGCACGCTTGCGGTGCGCGCGTTCGATGCCGACGCCATGATGGTCGGATGGGAGCTCGTCGATGGCCGGGATCTCGAAGCCGCGATCGAGCGGCGGTTGGCCGATGCTCGCGCCGCCTACCTGCACGTCCATTTCGCGGCAGCCGGGTGCTACGCCGCAAAAGTCGAGCGCGCCTGAGCGGACGAACCATCGCAGCCGATCGCGCGCTAGGCCCCGCCGATCAGACCTTGATCTTCTCCTGCTCGACCACCCGCTGGACGGCGGGACGCTGCAGCATCCGGTTCTTGAGGGCCGTGTAGTTCTTGAGCTCGCCGACCGGCAGCTCGCGGCGGATGCCCCAGGTGTAGAAGACGAAGCCGTAGGGATCGAGCACGGAATATTTTTCCGAGAACCATTCCCGACCCGCCAGCATATCGTCGACCTGCCGCAGATAGCCGTGGAACGCCTTGAGACCGGTCTCCTTCAGCGTGGGAAACGCGGACGGATCGGCCGCATAGCGCTCGGGCCGGCCGATATGGGCGTGCGCCGGGTGCACGCTCGCGGCAAAGAAGCCGATCAGCGACAGCGCCTTGGCCTCCGCGACCGGATCGTTTGGCCACAGCCCGAATCGCTTGCCGAGATACGGCAGAATCGCGGTGTTCTCCGCCAGAGGCTCGCCGTCGTCGAGACGCAGCGCGGGCACGCGGCCTTGCGGGTTGATCTTCAGATAGGCCTCGGTGCGCTGCTCGCCCTTGGCAAGATCGACGGGCCGGGGCTCGTAAGCCTCGCCGCCTTCTTCCAGCACGATATGCGCGGCCATCGAGCATGCACCGGGCGTGAAATACAGGGTCAACATGCGAAAGCCCTCCCTCGTTTCAGGCAGCGTCAACGGTCGCGTCTTGCTTGGTCTCGGCGCGGATCGAGGAACGATCCGCGGATCGCAGCAGCGCCTTGTGCGCCTCCCATTCGCTCACGGCGTCGAGCGTCTGCAGAAACTCCACTTCGCCGCCCGCAAACAGCGCGATCGGCACGCCGTCGCGGTATAGCACGCGATTGCCGGTGAGCGCGGCGAGCTTCGGCCCGGGTGTGAGGACGCCCGCGAGGTTGAGCGGGTCGGCGCCGGAGAGCGAGACCCACGCGCCGGAGTCTTTGCTGCGCCGGACCTCGCGCAGCATGCCGACCGCTTCCGGCAGCGCGAACTGCTCCCCGGAAAACCCGGACACGAAACGGCCGCCGCGAATTTCCCCGCGCGCCTCCAGTCTGCGGAAAACGCGCAGCAAGTCCCGCCACGGCGGCAGCCAATCGGCTTCGCGCTCGAGCAAACGCCAGAAGACGACGCCGTAGCGCCGCAGCAGCGTGCGCGCCGCGTGCTCGACCGCCTCGGGATTGGTCTGCCCGCCTGGGCGATCCACCCCGAAGCGGCGAGCGAGCGTCCACCGGCCCGCATCCTCGATGCCGAACAACACGGTGCGCCGACGCCGGCGCGCGCCGGCAGCGGGCTTGCGTTGCTCCGACGGCACGAGCAGCGCGCGCAAGCCGGCAAAACTGTCGGAATTCACCAATCCGAGCGCAACCAGCTCGGCGAGCGCCTCCTCGACTTGCGAGCGCAGCAAACCGGTGCCCTCCGCCAGCTCGTCGAAGAACGACGCGCCATGCTGCCGGATGTGCTCGGCAATCGCTTCCGCCCGGGGACTCGGTTGGATGGCATCCTGGGTCCGGCAGAGCGACGCCCAGAGCGGCGCATTGCGGCGGGCAAGCAGCATGATCGGCGTGGTGCGCACCGGCGCGGGCCTGCGGTCGGTGCCGTTTGCCCGGCCGTTGCGATGTCCCGGTCGCGCCCAGGCGATGCGTCCCGCCAAGCAGCGATCGTCGAGCCAGGCGGGTTCATATCCGCGCAGGCGGGCCGGCAGGATCTCGGTCTCCCAGGCGCCGGCCGGCGCCGCAAATCCTTCGAGCTGCTCGACAACCCCATCGAGCGCATCCGGACCTTCCCTGCGCGCCTCGGTTTCCACCCACTGCCAAGCGAACAAGAAACGCAGGAAATCGCGCGGAGCGACCGGCTCGATCTCGGCGCGCAGGCGCTTGACGGTATAATTGTGAATCCGGGCGAGCAGCCCGCGCTCGCACCATTCATCGGCGGCGGCTTGCGGGGTGAAGCGTCCGCGCAACGCGAAGCCTTCGGTCTGGAGCGACGCGAGCGCAACCGCGATGTCTTTCGGCTCCATCCCGAGCGGAGCGGCCAGCGCGGATTCCGTGACCGGCCCCTGCCCTTCCAATCGACCGCGCAGGATCTCGGCGAGCGCATCCTCGGGTGACCATTCGCGCTCGGCATGGGCGGCGGGGGCGGCAATCGCGGGCTCGAGCGTTGCTTGCGGCCACAGCGCCCGGAACTGCGGCAGGCGCTCGGCCGCGACCCACAGCGTCCCTCCCGGCAGGTGCAGCCGCGTCGCGCGTCTCTGGCGCACGAGCTCCGAGAGCCAATCGCTCCAATGCTCCGCCGCCTGCACTTCCTGCGCGGTGAGGAAGCCGAGCCACAGCAGCGCATCGTGCAATTCCTCGGGATTGACCGGGTCGGGCCATGTCTCGGTGCGAACCCGCGCGATCGCGTCCGCATCGAGCCGCCCGAGGTCGGACGCGGCCTCGGGCGCGAGCCAGCGCCGGCTCAGCACGGCCTGGGTCCGGCGCTCTTCGAGCGGCGCGTCGTCGAGATAGGCGTAGGGCCGGGCAGAGAGCACTTCGTGGGCGAGCGGCGAAGGCTCGGTCAGGTCGCGGGCAATCACGCGGATCGCGCCGGACTCCAGGCCCGCAAGCAGTCGTTCCAGGCCGCCGATGTCCATGGCCTCATGCAGGCAATCGGCAATCGTCTGCCGCACCAACGGATGGTCCGGCACCTCGCGCTCGCCGACCAGATTCTCGGCGCAGGCGAGCTGATCGGGAAACACCGTTCCGATCAGGTCTTCGGCGGCCATGCGCGCGAGCTGCGGCGGGACCTTGCGGCCGCCGCGGAATCGCGGCAGCGCCAACGATACGCCGGCGACCCAGCGCCAGCGCGTGATGAACATCGGCGCATCGAGAATCGCCTGGACGAGCAGCGGCCTGACGCTCGCCGAGTTGAGGTAGCGCGCCACGTCGGCGAGCTCGAAGCTGTGCGCGGTCGTGAGCGAGAGCACGATATTGTCCTCGGTCGCCGCGGCCTGGAGCTCGAAATTGAATTTTCGGCAAAACCGCTTGCGCAACGCCAGCCCCCAGGCGCGATTGATGCGGCTGCCGTTGGGCGAGTGGAGCACGAGCTGCATGCCGCCGGCCTCGTCGAAGAAGCGCTCGAGCACCAGCGTGTCCTGCGTCGGGAGCGAGCCCAGCGCGGCAAAGCCCGACGCCAGATATTCGACCAATTGCCTCGCGGCGGGCTCGGCGATTCCGACCTCCTCGACGAGCCAACGCAGCGCGCCCTCCCCGGTCGGATCCGTCGCGAAATGCGCGGCGATCTCGGCGCGCAGGCGCGACACCGCGGCCGACAGTTCATCGCTGCGGCCCGGCGCCTCGCCCAGCCAGAACGGAATGGTAGGCGCCATGCCGTGGGCATCCTCGACCCGCACGATGCCGCGCTCGACGCGCAGGATGCGGTAGGACTTGTTGCCGAGCTGAAAGATGTCGCCGGCCAGGCTTTCGACCGCGAAATCCTCGTTGACCGTGCCGATGATCTGGTCTTCGGGCTCGAGCAGCACGGAATAATCGGCATTGTCGGGGATCGTGCCGCCCGAGGTCAGCGCGGTCAGCCGCGCGCCGCGCCGGCCGCGCAGCACGCGATTGACGGCATCGTAGTGGATCAGCGCGCCGCGCCGGCCACGGCGGGTGGAGAACCCCTCGGCGAGCATGCCCACCACGGCGGAAAAATCCGCGCGCGCAAGCGCCCCGAAGGGCGAGGCGCGCCGCAGCCGCGCAAACAGCGCGTCCTCGTCCCATTCCTGCGCGGCGACTTCGGCGACGATCTGCTGGGCGAGCACGTCGAGCGGCGTTTCGGGAATGATCAGCCGATCGAGCTCGCCGCGGCGAACGCTGTCGATGAGCGCCGCGCATTCGACGAGATCGTCGCGCGAGAGCGGGAACAGCCGCCCCTTGGGCAGGCCATCGACCGCGTGGCCGGAGCGCCCGACCCGTTGCAACAAGCTCGCGATCGAGCGCGGCGAGCCGATCTGACAGACGAGATCGATCTCGCCGATGTCGATGCCGAGCTCGAGCGAGGCGGTTGCGACCAGCGCCTTGAGCTCGCCGCGCTTGAGCCGCTGCTCGGCATCGAGCCGCTGCTCCTTGGCGAGACTGCCGTGATGCGCCGTCACGAGATGCTCGCCCACGCGCTCGGACAGCTGCCGCGTCACCCGCTCGCTCATGCGACGGGTGTTGACGAAGATCAGCGTGGTGCGGTGCGCCTCGATCAGCTCGGCCAATCGCCGATAGACCTGCTCCCAGACTTCGGCCGACATCACGGCTTCGAGCGGGGAATCCGGAATTTCGACGGCAAGATCGCGCGCCCGGCGGTGCCCGATGTCGATGATCGTGCATTCGGGGTTGGCGCCGGGGTCGATCGCCTGATGCGCTGTGCCGTTCGAGCCGGCCCCGATCAGAAAGCGCGCCACTGCTTCGACCGGCTTTTGAGTGGCGGAGAGGCCAATGCGCAGTAACCGGTCGCCGCACAGCGCGGCGAGCCGTTCGAGCGAAAGCGCCAGATGGCTGCCGCGCTTGTTCGGCGCGATCGCGTGGATCTCGTCGACGATGATTGTGCGGGTGGTCGCCAGCATCGCGCGACCGGATTGCGAGCCGAGCAGGATGTAGAGCGACTCCGGCGTGGTCACGACGATGTGGGGCGGCCGGCGTCGCATGCGCTCGCGCTCGCCCGGAGTGGTGTCGCCGGTGCGCACCCAGGTGCGGATCTCGACGTCCGGCAGGCCCTGCGCGCGCAAAGCCTCGCGGATGCCGGCGAGCGGCGCTTCGAGGTTGCGCTGAATATCGTTCGACAGCGCTTTGAGCGGGGAGGCGTAGACGACCTGCGTCGCGTCGGCGAGCCGTTCCTCCAGCCCTTGGCGGACCAGCCCGTCGATCGCGGCGAGAAACGCCGCGAGTGTCTTGCCCGACCCGGTCGGCGCGGCGACGAGCACATGCCGGCCGGCGTGGATCGCCGGCCACGCCTGCGCCTGCGCGGGCGTGGGCGCGGCGAAACTCCGCGCGAACCACGTGGCGACGGCGGGGTGAAACAGGGAGCTAGGGTTCATGGGACGCCGATGTTTCCGGAAGACCGCGGATCGATGATAAATCGCCGGTCGCGGATGGGGCCAGCCTCGATATGGACGCTGGCTTTTGTGGAGTAATTCCGGTGCCAAGGACAGATGGGCCGGTTCCCAGTGGAATCAACCCTACTCCACGTCCTCGACTTGTTCCGGCGCGCCGCCGAAGGCCTTTTGCGCCAGCGCCGCCTCCATGAACGGGTCGAGATTGCCCTCGAGCACGCCCGCGGGATCGGACGACGTCACGCCGGTGCGCAGGTCCTTGACCATCTGATAGGGCTGCAGCACGTAGGAGCGGATCTGGTGGCCCCAGCCGATGTCGGTCTTGGCCGCCTGCTCGGCCGCCGCCTTCGCTTCGCGCTTCTTGAGCTCGAGATCATAAAGGCGCGCGCGCAGCATCTGCCACGCCTGCGCCCGGTTGCGGTGCTGGGAGCGGTCGTTCTGGCACACCACCACGATATTGCTGGGAATGTGGGTGAGCCGGATCGCGGATTCGGTCTTGTTGACGTGCTGGCCGCCGGCGCCGCCGGCCCGCATGGTGTCGATCCGCACGTCCGATTCCTTGATGTCGACGACGATGCGGTCGTCGACCACCGGATAGACGTTCACGCTCGCGAATGAAGTATGCCGCCGCGCATTGGCGTCGAAGGGCGAGATGCGCACCAGCCGGTGCACGCCGCCCTCGGTCTTGAGCCAGCCATAGGCGTTGCGGCCCTTGATGCGCACGGTGGCGGATTTGAGCCCCGCCTCCTCGCCCGGCGTCTCCTCGATATATTCGACCTTGAAGCGATGCTGCTCGGCCCAGCGCGTATACATGCGCAGCAGCATCTGCGCCCAATCCTGGCTCTCGGTTCCGCCGGCCCCGGCGTGAATCTCGAGGAAGCTGTCGTTGGCATCCGCCTCGCCCGACAACAGCGCCTCGGCCTGTCGGCGCTCGGCTTCCGTCTTGAGCGCGTCGAGTACGGCTTCGGCTTCCTTGACCACCTTGGCGTCGCGCTCGGCCTCGCCGAGCTCGATCATGGTGAGCTGGTCCTCGAGCTCCTGCTCGATGCGCGAGATCGCGCCGAGGTTCTCCTCGAGCGCGGTGCGCTCCTGCATCACCCTTTGGGCGCGCTCCTGGTCCTTCCACAGGTCGGGGTCCTCGGCCTGCCGGTTGAGCTCGGCGAGCCGCGCTTTCGATCGATCGAAGTCAAAGATGCCTCCTCAGCAGCCCGACGGACTGCTTGATGGCATCGACGGTGGATTGGACTTCCGCGCCCATGGCTGAACTTCTTCGAATTGTGCCGAACGGCTCCGGCACGCTACGCGGCCGCATGTAGCGACCGGGACCGCTCAAGGCAATGTCGACGGCTCAGTAAAGCCCGCCAGTTCCCGAGCGGATCGCTCGGTCGGATTCCGGCGACACGCCGCCCGGATAATCGGAGCGGATCGGCCGGCCCTCGGGATCGGTGAAGCCGATGATGGAATAGCCGTCCGGCGGCGAGGTGCCCGGCTTGAAGGCCTCGATGATGACCTTGCCGCCCGCGCCGGGCACGGGACGCAGCCCGGTCTTGGCATCGATGCGGATCAGCTTGATCCCGGCCGGCGGCGAGAAATCGACGCCGGGCTTGTCCGCAAGCGCGACCTTCAGGAAATCCTTGACGATGGGGGCGGCAAGGTGGCCGCCGGTCGCGCCGCGCGCGAGGTGCCGCGGCTTGTCGTAGCCGATGTACACGCCGACGGTCAGGTCCGGCGTGTAGCCGATGAACCAGGCGTCCTTCTCGTCGTTGGTGGTGCCGGTCTTGCCGGCAACCGGCTTTCCCACTTCCTGGACCACGGTGGCGGTCCCGCGCTCGACCACGCCCTTGAGCATCCAGGTGACCTGGAAGGCGGTCATCGGGTCGAGCACCTGCTCGCGCCGGTCGACCAGCACGGGCTCGGGCTGTTTCTTCCATTGATCGGCGTCGCAGCCGCGGCATTCGCGCTCGTCGTGACGATAGATGGTGTGGCCGTAGCGATCCTGGATGCGGTCGATGAGGGTCGGCTTGATGCGCTTGCCGCCGTTGGCGAACATGGAATAGGCCGCCGTCATGCGCAGCACCGTGGTTTCGCCCGCGCCCAGCGCGAACGACAGATAGGGCGGCAGGTCGTCGTAGACCCCGAAGCGCTTGGCGTATTCGCCGATCAGCGGCATGCCGACGTCCTGGGCGAGCCGCACGGTCATGACGTTGCGGGAATGCTCGAGCCCGAAGCGGAGCGTCTGCGGGCCGTAGTACTTGCCTTCGTAGTTCTCCGGCCGCCAGGCGGCCATCCCCGGGCCCTGATCGATCTCGATGGGCGCGTCCAGCACCACGGTCGAGGGCGTATAGCCGTTGTCGAGCGCGGCGGCGTAGACGAACGGCTTGAATGCCGATCCGGGCTGGCGCAGCGCCTGGGTCGCGCGGTTGAACTGGCTCTGGTCGTAGGAGAAGCCGCCGGCGAGCGCGAGCACGCGCCCGGTCCACGGGTCCATCACGACCATCGCGCCGCTGACCTCGGGAATTTGCCGCAGCCGGAACTGGCCGGAATCCTTGCCGATCGGCTCGGCATAGACCACGTCGCCCGCCTGGAGGATCTGGCCGACCTTGGGCCCGCCCTTGGCGCGCTCGGAGGCCGGCTTTGCCCATTTGACGCCGTCGAGCGCAAAAATCCCGACCTGGCGCTCCCGCGAAATCGTGCCGGCAGGCTCCCGCAGCGGCTGCAAGCCGATGCGCGCCGCCTGGTCGGAGCTCTCCAGCACCACGGCGAGCCGCCATGGGGCAATATCGGCGAGCGACTTGACCTCCGCGAGCTTCGCGCCCCAATCGCCGCTGATGTCGATCTTGGCCAGCGGTCCGCGCCAGCCTTGGGCCTCGTCGAAGCGCACGAGACCGTCGGTCAGGGCCTTGCGGGCCATCACCTGGAATTTCGGGTCGAGCGTGGTGCGGATCGAGAGACCGCCTTCATAGAGCTTTTTCTCGCCGTATCGCTCGTAGATCTCCCGACGCACTTCCTCGGCGAAATATTCCGCCGCGAACATGTGGGCGCCGGTCGGGTGCGGCGTCACATTGAGCGGATCCTTCTTGGCCTTCTCGCCTTCCTGGAAGGTGACGTATTGGTCCTCGACCATGCGGTCGATGACGTAGTTGCGCCGCTCGATGGCGCGGTCGCGCTGGCGGAACGGATTGTAATTGTTCGGGCCTTTGGGCAGCCCGGCCAGATACGCCGCCTCCGCGATCGTCAACTCATGTACCGACTTGTCGAAATAGAGCAGCGAGGCGGCGGCGATCCCGTAGGCGCCGAGCCCGAGATAGATCTCGTTGAGGTAGAGCTCGATGATCTTGTCCTTGGAATAGGCGCGCTCGATCCGCAGCGCGAGCAGCACCTCCTTGATCTTGCGATTGAGGGAGACCTCGTTCGTCAGCAGGAAGTTCTTGGCAACCTGCTGGGTGATCGTCGAGGCGCCCTGGGGGCGGCGGTTGCTGCCGTAGTTCTGCACGTAGACCCAGCCGGCGCGAATGATGCCGCCGAAATCCAGTCCGCCGTGCTCGTAGAAATTCTTGTCCTCGGCGGCCACGAACGCGTTCGTCACCAGCTTGGGCACCGCCTGGATCGGCAGGTAGAGCCGGCGCTCGCGGGCGTATTCGGCGAGCAACGCGCCGTCGCTCGCGTGGATCCGGGTCATGACCGGCGGCTCGTAATCCTGCAGCTGCGAGTAGTCCGGGAGGTCCTTGGAGAAATGCCAGAACAGGCCGGCGGCGGCCGCAATGCCGACGAGGAACACCACGGTTCCGGCGGCGAACAGAAAGCCGAAGAAGCGCACCAGGAGCCTCATCGCCGCCGTCCCACCGCAACGCGATTCAGGTCCATCGCAGCCGATCTTCCAAGACTCGCCGATGAATATACGCCATCCGCCGCAGCGCGGGGCGTTTCATCGCGAACGGCGCGGCGCCGCATCGAGCCCGGTTTCGTCGCGCCGTTTTGTGGTCAAACTGAGGCTGGCCCGGCACCCTAATTCGATCCCCCCGCGGCACCGGTTCCCGCGAGCCGGGTGGCGAAATACGTGGTGATGGCCTGGGCGATGGATTCGGTCGCCCGCGCGCGCCAGGCATCCGACATCAGGTATTTGAGATCCTGGCTGCTCGAAACGTAACCGAGCTCGATCAGTGCCGAAGGAACGTCGGGCGCCTTGAGCACGCGGAACCCCGCGGATTTCAGCGGATGCTTGTGCAATCGCGAGGTCGCCTTGAGCTCCCTGACCAGGGCGTGGGCCAAATTGGCGGAGAATGCCTTGGTTTCGCGTTGCGCCAGATCGATCAGGATATCGGCGACATCGTTCGGCTCGGCGCTCAAATCGACGCCGGCGATGACGTCGGCGCGGTTCTCGGCTTCGGCGAGCCGGGCCGCTTCGGCATCCGAAGCGGTCTCCGAGAGCGTGTAGACGCTGGCGCCTCGCGACTCGGAATCTCGGTGCACCAGCGCATCGGCATGAATGGAGAGAAACAGCGCAGCCTGTCGCGACCTCGCCAGCTGCACGCGATCCGCGAGCGGCACGAAGCGATCGTCGGTGCGCGTCATCGCCACCCGGTATTTGCCGGATTTCTTCAGCTTATCGCGAAGCTGCTGGGCGAACTCCAGCACGATGGTTTTTTCGGTATCCCCGGTCGGCGCCACGGTGCCGCTATCGAGCCCGCCATGGCCCGGATCGAGCACGACCAGCGGGCGCGGATCGGCATCCTTGGCGTCATGGTCGATTTTCACCTGCGGCGCGGAACGCCTGGGCCGGTTCTCGAGCGCGATATTGCGCAAGAAACTGTCGCGATCGATCGCAGCCAGATCGAGGACGAGGCGGGCCGGCTGGCCCTCCTCCGGGTCGATCACGAAAGCCTTTTCGACCCGGACCGGCGCGGTCGCGTCCAGCACGATGCGCGATCCGCCCGGCATGACCAGACCGAAGCGGAAAGCCTTCACGAGACCCCGTCCGGTCTCGCCGAGCTTGGCCGGGAGCTGGAATACGACCTGGGGGAGATCCAGCACGACCCGATAGGGGTCGGCCAGCGTGAAGGCGGAGACCTCGACCCGCTTGCTCAGATCGAGCACGAATCGGGTGCGAGCCTCGTCGCCCCCGAGCCTCGCATCGGTGGCGACGGGCGGCTCCGCCGCCAAGGTTGGGGCGGCCGCGCCTCCGCCGAGACCGGCAACGAGCAGTCCCCACAGCAGGCCGAGTGCCGAGCCTTTCGCGATGGACCGCACGGTTGATTCACCTCCGCGCTCTACTTACTCCAATAGGCAGCCATAGTTAATCGCCGCTTTAAGCAAGTCCTACCGATCCGGCACAGTGTGGCGGTTACGTGACAGTCCTGGGTTTCGTACGTGACAGTCCTGGGTTTCGCGACCGGGCAAGCGGGGCTTACCCTTGTATCGATGAACCCGTTACCCCGGGCCGGGAGCCTCGGCTTGCCAATGCGCGAGGGGGGCCGTAAGAAGGGCGCGCTGACGGTTGATAGTCCGGTTTTGCCACGCTTGGGCACCGAACAGCCACGGCCTGCTCCCGGAGGGGTTCCGGGAAAGCCGCTGGCGGCAAGCTCCCCGCCTGCATGTGACGCTTGGATCGAGCGCGCGGGAGCGCCGGTCGGTGCCCCTCCCAGGGCAGCTGGAACGCATGTGGGTGAGCCGCGTGCCAGCGCCGCGGGCGTCCGGCCGACAGCATTCGAGAACCGGCGGCGGTCGCAAGCTGCCGCCCGTTACAGGTCGAAGACATGGTTGCGGCGCAAGATACCAATTCGCTTCGCCGGAGCGCAGCAGAACAGGCGGCGCGCAATCTTCGCCTCGTCCCCCTCGCGCAGGAATGCGCGTCGCACCGTCGGAATGCGCTTCTCGACGGGGATTTTTCCCGCTGGCGCGACATGGCGGAATTTACCCATGCCGCCCGCGGCCGAGACGGTTTCGACCCTCCATTCCAACCTCGTTTGGGCGCGCCGCTCGCGGCGCCAGGTGTCGCGAGGATCGCGGCACCGGTCCCGGTCAAGATGGCCCGCCCCAGAAAGATCGATCAATGGCCAACAAGATGCTCATCGACGCGACGCACCCGGAGGAAACTCGCGTGGTCGTCGTACGCGGCAATCGCGTCGAGGAATTCGATTTCGAATCGGCAAGCCGCCGACAGCTGAAAGGCAACATCTATCTCGCCAAGGTGACCCGGGTCGAGCCGTCGCTCCAGGCGGCTTTCGTCGATTACGGCGGCAACCGCCACGGCTTCCTCGCATTCAGCGAAATCCATCCGGATTATTATCAAATCCCGGTCGCCGACCGGCAGGCGCTGATCGCCGAGGAAGAGCGGGCGCAGCGCGCAGCGGATGCCGAGCTCGACCGGCGAGCGGGCCGGTCGCGTCGCCCCGTCCGGGCCGCCGCCGCGAGGCTCGAGGAAGTCCGCACCGCCGCGGCCTCACCTGAGGAGACCGAAAGCGCATCGAGCGAGCCGCAGCCCTCCGCGGCATTCGCGGCCGACGACGGTTCGCAGCTGGAGGCCGCGCCGGCGCCCGAGCCGACGCCGGCGGAGGAACGCGAGCCGGAGCCGGCCGACGAGCTCGCCGCGGTCGAGGAAGCCAGCGAGCCCGCGCTCGAGATCGAGCGCGCCGTCGAAAGCGAGCAGCCCGCCCCGGCGCAGCCCGTGGCGGAGCATGCCGAAGGCGGCAATGGTGGCAACGGCGGCAACGGCGGGGCCGTCGACGAGATCGAGGCCGAGGACGACGAGGCGGTGGAATCCGTGGGCGCGGGCGACGCCATGGAGGAAGTGCCCGAGCGCATGCCCCGCGTGCGGCGTCAATACAAGATCCAGGAAGTGATCAAGCGCCGGCAGGTCATGCTGGTGCAGGTGGTCAAGGAAGAGCGCGGCACCAAGGGTGCGGCGCTGACCACCTATCTGTCGCTCGCCGGACGCTATTCGGTGCTGATGCCCAACACCGCCCGCGGCGGCGGCATCAGCCGCAAGATCACCGACGCGCAGGACCGCAGACGCCTCAAGGAACTCGCCCAGGATCTCGAAGTGCCGGAAGGCATGGGCGTGATCCTGCGCACCGCCGGCGCCAATCGCACCAAGGCGGAGATCAAACGCGACTTCGAGTATCTGCTGCGGCTGTGGGAAACCGTGCGCGATCTCACGCTCAAGTCGACCGCGCCCACCCTGGTCTACGAGGAAGGCTCGCTGATCAAGCGCTCGATCCGCGATCTCTACAACAAGGACATCGATGAAGTCCTGGTTGCGGGCGATGAGGCCTATCGCGAGGCCAAGGACTTCATGCGCATGCTCATGCCGAGCCATGCCAAGAACGTAAAGCCGTACAAGGACGGCCAGCCGATCTTCACCCGATACGGCGTGGAGAGCCAGCTCGATGCGATGTTCTCCCCGACCGTGCAGCTGCGGTCCGGGGGCTATATCGTCCTCAATCAGACCGAGGCCCTGGTCTCGATCGACGTCAACTCCGGGCGCGCCACCCGCGAGCACCACATCGAGGACACCGCGCTCAAGACCAACCTGGAGTCGGCGGAGGAGATCGCACGGCAATTGCGGCTGCGCGACCTGGCGGGGCTGATCGTCATCGACTTCATCGATATGGACGAGAAGCGCAACAACCGCGCCGTCGAACGCCGAGTGAAAGACTGCCTGAAATACGATCGCGCACGCATTCAGGTCGGCCGCATCTCCCATTTCGGATTGCTGGAGATGTCGCGCCAGCGCATCCGCACCAGCGTGCTCGAAAGCTCGACCGAGAAATGCCCGCATTGCGGCGGAACCGGCCACGTGCGCTCGGTCTCCTCGGTGACGCTGCAGCTGTTGCGCACCTTGGACGAGATGCTGATCAAGAGCGGCACCCACAGTCTGATCGTGCGCACCCGCGCCGATGTGGCGCTCTACGTGCTCAATCACAAGCGCGCGCACCTGCGCGAGCTCGAGCAGCGCTTCCGCATCGCCATCACGGTCAACGCCGACCCGAGCATCGGCGGGCAGCAGCCCTTCGTGATCGAGCGCGGCGAGCAGGTGCACAGCGTCGAAGCGGCAAAAGCCATCGCGGCGCAGCCGACCGCGAGCGTGGCGGAGGAAGAGGAGGAGCTCGAGCCCGAGCTCGAAGCCGAGCTCGAAACCGAGCCTCTGCCCGAGGACGCCGTCGAGCAAGCGGCCGAACCCGGCGAAGCGCCCGAAGGCGGCGAAGTCCCCGAAGGCGGCGAAGCGCCCGGGCGACGGCGCCGGCGACGACGGCGGCGACGGCGCGGCGAGGAACCGGATCTGCACCAGGTGGCGCCCTCGCAGCCCGAGCCGGAAGAAGGCGAACCGGAACTCGAGACCAACGAGCAGGATGCAGGACTGCCCCAGACGACGGCCGAAGCCCAGGCCGAGAGCGAGCGTCGTCGTCGACGGCGAGGTCGACGCGGCGGCCGGCGGCGGCGCGGCCGGGAGGGCGAGGCGCGGGAATCCGAACCATTCGAGCCGCAGCCGACGATCGATTCCGAGCTCGACGTCGCCGTTGCCAATTTCGACCGGCCCCCTGTAACCGAGCCGGAGCGGCTCGAAGCAGCCGTCGAGCCGCAGCACGCCGAGCCACAGCACGCCGAACCGCGGCCGGAACCTCCTCCGCCCAGCGAGCCGCCCGCGCAGCAGGCCGAGCAGCCGCGGCGGCGCTCCACCGTGCGCGAACCGGCGCCCTTCTTCCCCGGCCAAGGCCCGGCCCAGCCGACCATAGCGCCGGCAAACGAAACGAGAGCGCCCGAGCCGGAACCCGCAGCATCCTCCCCGGATCGCACAGCCGAAACGGAAAGCACCGACCGTCCCCGCCGCACCGGCTGGTGGGCGCGGCGCCTCACCGGCAAGGACTGAAATGCGCGCGCGCAGGTTCGGCGCGGTGCGGAGAGCATGATGGAAAGCGCCTGGGTCGATCGCGACGCCGCGGCGCTGGTCGATCATTACGCCAAGGACGGCGTTCCGGCCGAGCTCGCCTTGCGCGTCTACACGACGCGCTTGCTCGGCCGCGACCCGAAGCTCGTGCTGCACGGCGGCGGCAATACCTCGGTCAAGATCCGCGTGCGCGATCTCCTCGGCGAGGAAGTCGAGGTGCTCTGCGTCAAGGGCAGCGGCTGGGACATGGCCCGGATCGAGCCGGCAGGCTTGCCGGCCGTGCGCCTCGATCCGCTGAAAACTTTGCGCTCGCGCGCGGCGCTCGCGGACGAGGAGATGGTGCGCATTCAGCGCGCCCTGCTCATCGATCCGATGGCGCCGAATCCGTCGGTCGAGACCCTGTTGCACGCCTTCCTGCCGCAGAAATTCATCGATCACACGCATTCGACCGCGGTGCTCAGCCTCACCGATCAACCCGACGGCGCCGCGATTTGCCGCGAAGTCTATGACGGACGGCTCGGCCTCGTGCCCTACCTGATGCCCGGATTCCGGCTCGCCAAGAAAGCCGCGGAAATCCACGATGCGGATCCGAAGGTCGAAGGCCTCGTGCTGCTCAAGCACGGGATCTTCACCTTCGGCGATACCGCGCGGGAAGCCTACGAGCGCATGATCGAGATGGTGTCGCTCGCGCAAGCGCGGCTTCGCCGCGGCCGCAAGGCGGTGTTCGCCACCGCGCAATTGCCGCAACGGATCGCCTCGCTGGCCGAGGTCGCGCCGATCGTGCGCGGCGCCTGCAGCCGCAAGGACGAGAAGATCGAAGGCGCCTACCGCCGGCTGATCCTCGAGTTCCGCACCAGCCCCGCCATTCTCGATTACGTCAACGGGGCCGAGGCGCCGCGCTATGCCCGGGCCGGCGTGGTCACGCCCGATCACGCCATCCGCACGAAACACTGGCCGGTGATCGTCGCGCCCCCCGAGGAGGGCAAAGGCGCCGATTTCAAGCAGGCGATTTCGGCCGCGGTGAAGTCTTTCGTCGAGAACTACGAGGCCTATTTCGCTCGCAACAACGTCCGCTGCAATTCATCCAAACGCATGCTGGATCCGCTGCCGCGCGTCGTGCTCGTTCCGGGCCTCGGCTTGTTCGGGCTGGGCCGCAGCAAGAAGGACGCACGCATCGCGGCGGACCTCGCCGAGAGCGCGGTCGAGACCATCACGGGTGCGGAAGCGATCGGCCGCTTCGAGTCGATCGGCGAGGCCGAGACGTTCGATATGGAGTATTGGTCGCTCGAACAGGCCAAGCTCGGCAAGGAACCGGAAAAGCCGCTGGCCGGACAAGTCGCGCTCGTCACCGGGGCCGCCGGAGCGATCGGTGCCGCAACCGCGCGGGCGCTCGCCGGCGCGGGCGCCGAGATTGCTCTCATCGATATCGATGCGGAGCAGATCCGCGCATGCGCCGAAAAGATCGGCGGCGCCGCGCTTGCGGTACCGTGCGACGTGACCGACGGCCGCGCCGTGCGCGCGGCGTTCGATGCGGTCGTCGAGGCGTTCGGCGGAGTGGACATCGTGGTTTCCAACGCCGGCGCCGCCTGGCAGGGCCGCATCGGCGAAGTCGAGGAAGCCGTGCTGCGACGCAGCTTCGAGCTCAATTTCTTCGCGCACCAATTCGTGGCGCAGAACGCGGTGCGCGTGATGCTGGCGCAGGGCACGGGTGGCGCGCTGTTGTTCAACGTCTCCAAGCAGGCGGTCAATCCGGGGATGGATTTCGGTCCTTACGGATTGCCGAAAGCCGCAACTCTGCTTCTGGTCCGGCAATATGCGCTCGAATACGGCAAGCACGGCATCCGCGCCAATGCCGTCAATGCCGATCGCATCCGCTCCGGCCTGCTCACGCCGGAACTGATCGCGGTGCGCGCGGCGGCGCGCGGCTTGAGCGAGCACGAATATATGGCCGGCAATCTGCTCGGACGGGAAGTCACGGCCGACGATGTGGCTCAGGCATTCCTCTATCACGCGACGGCGCTCAAGACGACGGCGGACGTGACCACGGTCGACGGCGGCAACATCGCCGCGGCGTTGCGCTAGCCTGCATCGAGGCGAACGCCGGAAGGCTCGAGGAGAAACGATGCGTGCGGCCGGAAAAGCGACGGCGGGTTTGCTTGCGGCAGGTCTGGCTGCGCAATGGACCGCAAGCTCGGCCATCGCACAAACGCAGGAGCGATTTGTCGGAACGCTCAGCTGCGCGAAATCGACGTTCGCCAAGCCCGCCAGGCGCGAGCCGATCACGGTCGAGGTCGCCGGCGGTGTTGCCCGCTATCGCCATACCGTACTCAACGAGGACGGCACGGCGGGCGTCGGGATGGAGACCGGCGAGGGAGCGATCGGCAAGGACGGCAAGGTGATGCTCGCGGGAACCTGGAAAAGCCAGAGCGGCGTCTATTCCTACGAGGCGCGCTATGCCGGCACGCTCGGCACCAAGGGCGAGCTGGCCGGCCAGCAAGCTTGGATCATCCACGGCCGAAAGGGCGAGCGCAGCTGCACGGTGATCTTGTCGAAGCGCGGCCGCGGTCTGTTGCGATGATGAAACGATGATACGTTATGAGCGCGGTAGCGAACGGCGCGACGGAGAAAATGGATGGCAAAATCTGTGGTGCAGGAACAGTTCGGCGCCACCGCGGCGCACTATCTGACCAGCAAGCCGCATGCGAAGGGCAAGAGCCTCGAGCGGCTGGTCGAATTGGTGAAGCCGCAGCCGGGATGGCGGGCGCTCGACGTCGCTACCGGCGCCGGGCACACCGCTTACGCGTTTGCGCCGCATGTCGCGCGGGTCTGGGCGAGCGATATCACCGAGGAGATGCTCGCGCTCGTTCGCGAGGAAATCGCCAAGCGCAAGCTCGGCAATGTGCGCGTCGCCTATGCCAAGGCGGAATCGCTCCCGTTCGAGGATGCCAGCTTCGACCTCGTGACCTGCCGCATCGCGCCGCATCATTTCGACAGCATCGCGCGGTTTCTCGACGAGGCGCGGCGCGTGCTCAAGCCCGGCGCGACGCTGGCGATCACCGACAACATCGTGCCGGCGGGCTCGGTCGGCGATTACGTCAACGCCTTCGAGCGGTTCCGCGACCCGAGCCACCTGCGCGCGTGGACCATGGAGGAATGGCGCGCGGCGCTCGCCGGCCACGGCTTTGCGATCCAGCACGAGGAGCAGGCATCGAAATCGATCGAGTTTTCCAGCTGGGCGAGCCGCCACGACGCCATCATGCAGGTCCTGCTCAAGGCCATGCTGATCGAGACCACGCCCGCCGTGAAGTCGTTCCTGCAACCGGACGAAGGCGGCGGCGAGCTGACTTTTCACCTCACCGAGGGATTATTCGTGGCAAAACGAAAGTAGGAGTCACCTAAGGAGGAGTGGCCGCATCTCAGAGACTGGTCGTTCCGGCCAAGCGCGAAAGCGCGAGCGCCGGAACCCATGAACACCGATTTGGCGTGAGTACCAGCCGACAATTCTATCTCTACATTCTCGCCAGCCGACGCCACGGGACCCTGTACATCGGCGTCACCAGCGATTTGGTTCGAAGGATCTATGAACACCGCATCAAGGCCGTTCCAGGATTTACGAGGCAATACGGCATTGATCGGCTGGTCTATTTCGAAATATTCGATGATCCGACTTCTGCCATCGCCCGCGAAAAGCAAGTGAAGAAATGGCGTCGGGATTGGAAAGTTGCGTTGATCGAAGCAGAGAATCCGGACTGGCGAGACCTATTCGATGGAATAGCACAATGGGCATAGGCCGGTGTGCATGGGTCCCGGTTCTCGCTCGCCAAGCTCGCTCGGCCGGGACGACGGCGCGTGGGTCTGAACGCGGTTACTTCAGCCAAGCCCCGATCCGGCGCACCGCCTCGCGCATCTCGTCCGCCGATCCCGCATAGCAGAAGCGCACGAAATTCTTGCCGTCGACGGGATCGAAATCGATGCCCGGCGTGGCGGCGACACCGGCCTCTTCCAGCATGCGCTTGGCGAAATCGAAGCTGTCGCTCGAGAAACGCGACACGTCGGCGTAGAGATAGAACGCGCCGTCGACCGGCAGAAACTTGCCGAGCCCGGCCTTGGGGAGGCCGTCGAGCAGGATGCGCCGGTTGTGCTCATAGCCGTGCTTGACTTCCTCCATCTCCGAGCGGGCATCGAAAGCCGCCTCCGCGGCGATCTGGGAGAGCGTCGGCACCGAGATCGCGAGATTCTGCTGCAGGCGCTCGATCGGCCGCACCAGCGCCGGCGGAACCACCATCCAGCCGACCCGCCATCCGGTCATGCAGAAATATTTCGAGAACGAATTGATCACGACCGCGCGTTCGGACAGCACCGCCGCCGTCTCGGCCGCGAAGGCGTAATCGAGCCCGTGGTAGATCTCATCCGAGATCACCCGGATCCCCTCCCCCTCCGCGGCGGCGACGAGTTCCGCGAGCGCCCGGCCGCTCATCATCGTGCCGGTCGGATTGGCGGGACTGGCGATGAGCACGCCTTTGAGCGGCGCGTGACGGTGCGCCGCAAGCAGGCTCTCGACCGTGATCGACCAGCGCGTAGCTTCGGAAATCTCGATCGGCACCGGCTCGCAGCCCAGCGCGGTCAGGATGTGCCGGTAAGGCGGGTAGCCGGGCCGCGCCATCGCGACCCGTTCTCCGGGCTCGAACAGGGCGAGAAACGCCAGGAGGAACCCCGCGGACGAGCCGGTGGTGACCACGACGCGGTCAGGATCGAGCCCGCAGCCGTAGGTCTCGGCATAGTGGCGGGCGATGCGGGCGCGCAGCGAGGGAATGCCCAGCGCCTCGGTGTAGGCGATCCGCGCGGTCTCCAGCGCGGCGCGCGCCGCCGCGATGGCGCTCGAAGGCGCCGGCGCCGCGGGCTGGCCGACCTCCATGTGCACGACGCGCCGCCCCTGCGCCTCGAGCCGGGCCGCCGCCGCCATCACGTCCATCACCATGAACGGCGCCACATCGCTGCGCACCGAGGCCGTGATCAGCCGTTTCGCCGCATCGAGCATGATCGCGATCGATCCGATGTCATCCTTGCCGCATCGCCTCGCTAATGCCGCATTCCGCAGGCTGTTGCCCGCATTCCCAAGTCGTGATCGCGGCCGCGTTGACCATGTCCCGGCGGCTTTCTAGTTTGCGCCGGAATTTCCGGGGAATCCGACCTGTCATGACGAACGGCCGAGGGCTTAACAGGGAGCGGCGCGGGACGCCAGCCTCGCGCGCCATCGCGCTCGTCACCGCGGCCGCCATGATCGCTTCGGTCGGCCCGGCCAGCCCGCAAGAGCCCAAGGGGCTACCGCTCATCCGCGATGCGGAGATCGAGCAGCTGCTGCGCGATTACACGCAGCCCGTCCTGCGCGCCGCCGGGCTGGCGCAGCAGAACATCCGGGTCGTCATCATCAATGACCGTGCGTTCAACGCCTTCGTGGCCGACGGCAGGCGGATCTTCGTCAACGTCGGAGCGCTGATGGAGGCAAAGACCCCGAACGAGATCATCGGGGTGTTCGCCCATGAAACCGGACACATCGCCGGCGGGCACCTTGCCCGCCTGCGCGAGGAGATCTCGCGGGCGGAGACTTCGGCCATCATCGCCATGCTGCTGGGCGTCGGCGCCATGGTGGCCGGTGCGCGGGCCGGCGCCGGTTCCGGCATCGGTCAGGTCGGGGCCGCGGCGCTTTCCGCGCCGCAATCGATCGCGTTGCGATCGCTGCTCTCTTATGTGCGCGCGCAGGAGGAGCAGGCGGATCGCGCCGGAGTGAAATTCCTGACCGCTACCGGCCAGTCGGCGAAGGGCATGTCCGATACCTTCAAGCGGCTCGCCGATCAGATGCTGGTGAGCTCGCGTTACATCGATCCCTATCTGCAATCGCACCCCTTGCCGAAGGAACGCGTCGCCGCCCTCGAGGGCCTGGCGAAGACCAGCCCCTATTGGGACAAGAAGGACCCCTCCGAGCTGCAGCTGCGCCACGACATGATGCGGGCCAAGCTGTCGGGTTTCATCGAGCGGCCCGACACGGTGGAGCGGCGCTACCCGGCGAGCGATACCAGTCTCGCCGCCCGCTACGCCCGCGCCATCGTCGCCTATCGGCATTCCGACCTGCGCTCCGCGCTCGTCCAGATCGAGGCTCTGGTCCAGGCCCAGCCGAGCAATCCGTATTTTCTCGAGCTCAAGGGACAGGCGCTGATGGAAAACGGCCGACCCGCCGAAGCCCTCGTGCCCTTGCGCCGGGCCGCGGCGCTCGCACCCAATGCCGCCTTGATCCAGATCCTGCTGGCGCAGGCGCTGGTCGCCACCAACGAGCCCAAGAACGCGGCCGAGGCGATTCCGCTGCTGCGGGCGGCGGTGACCCACGAACCCGATATGCCCGAAGGCTACACTCAGCTGGCCATGGCCTATGGTCAGAAGGGAGATCTTGCCGAAGCCGATCTCGCGGCGTCCCAGGCGGCGTTCGCGCGCGGCGATTTCAAGACCGCGCGAGACCTCGCGGCGCGGGCCAAAACCCGGTTTCCGACCGGTTCTCCCGGTTGGGTCCGGGCCGACGACATCGTAACCTATAAGCCGCCGGCGAGAGCCAGCCGCAACTGAAGGAAGATTTTCGATGCAACGCTTGCTCCGTCCACTCCTGATCGCCATCGTGGCAGCCGTGCTGGCGATCGGTTCGCTTCCGGCGCGCGCCCAATCGTTCTCGGATACCCAGCGCGGCGAGATCGAGCGCATCGTCAAGGATTATCTGGTCGCCCATCCCGAGGTGCTCCAGGAAGTCATCAACGAACTCGAGAAGCGCCAGAGCGATGCCGAGGCCGCCAAGCACCGGGACGGCGTCAAACAATACAGTCAGGCGCTGTTCTACTCGCCGCGCCAGGTCACGATCGGTAATCGCCAGGGCGAGGTGACGCTGGTCGAGTTCTTCGATTACAATTGCGGCTATTGCAAACGGGCGCTGAGCGATCTTCTCAACCTGATGAAGGAGGATCCGAAGCTCCGCGTCGTGCTCAAGGAATTCCCCGTGCTGGGGCCCGGCTCGGTGGAAGCGGCGCAGGTCGGAGTTGCGGTCCGCATGCAGGACCCGACCGGCAAAAAGTACCTCGAGTTCCATCAGAAGCTGCTCGGCGGCCGGGGCCAGGCCGACCGCGCCCACGCGCTCGCCGTCGCCAAGGAGATCGGCCTCGATACGGCGCGCATCGAAAAGGACATGACCGGCGACGAGGCCAAGGCCACGCTCGAGGAGAACATGCATATCGCCGAGGCGCTGGGGCTCAACGGCACGCCGAGCTATGTCATCGGCAGCGAAGTCGTCATCGGCGCGGTGGGCGTGACGGCGCTGAAAGAGAAGGTCGGCGTCGCGCGACGGTAGCGGCGTTTGGTTGCCGCGGGCTTTCCCCGGCAGCCGTGCCCTCCTATAACGCGCCGGGAGCCGGGATGGCGGCACCCCCCTCTCCTTGCAGAAGCCCATAGCCAAGGCACGTCATGGCCGACACCATCTACGTCCTCAATGGCCCGAACCTCAACCTGCTCGGCACCCGCGAGCCGGAAACCTACGGCCACACCACGCTCGCCGACGTCGAACAGCTGTGCCGCAACGCGGGCAAGCGCTTCGAGGTCGCGGTGGAGTTCCGTCAATCCAACCACGAGGGCGCGATCGTCGACTGGATTCAGGAAGCGGCTCGCAGCAACGCATTGGGGATCGTGATCAATCCCGCCGGCTACACCACGACCTCGGTGGCGATTCTCGATGCGATCCTGGCGGTGAAGATCCCGGTCATCGAGGTGCACATCAGCAACATCCACGCGCGCGAGAGCTTCCGCCATCATTCCTATGTCTCGCGCGCGGCTCGTGCGGTGATCTGCGGGTTCGGCATCGAGGGCTATGCGCTGGCCATCATCGGGCTTGCCGCCATGGTCGGCGCGACCGCCAAGAGCTGACCACGCCATGCAGCTTCCGAAACGGCCGATGCACAAGGGCAAAGTTGCAATCGATCGGGAGCTGATCCACGAGCTTGCGGAATTGCTCGAGGAAACCGGTCTCGACGAGATCGAGATCGAGCAAAACGGCATGCGCGTGCGCGTGGCGCGGCACTCGCCTGTCGTGCACGTTTCGCCGCGACCGGACGCGGCGGCGCTGCCCGCAGCCGCGACGGCACCCGTGCCGATACCGACCCCCGCGCCTGCCGATCCGGCCAAGCATCCCGGCGTGGTGACCTCGCCAATGGTCGGAACCGCATACCGATCCGCGGAGCCCGGGGCGAAGCCGTTCGTCGAGATCGGCAGCCCGGTCAAGATCGGCGATACCCTGCTGATCGTCGAGGCGATGAAGACCATGAACCAGATCCCGGCGCCGCGCGGCGGAATGGTGACGCAGATCCTGTTCGAGGATGGCCAGCCGGTCGAATACGGCCAGCCGCTGATGATCGTCGAATGAGCGGCCGCCGCCCCTGCGCTTCGCGGCGCGTCGCGTCCGGGGAGCGGCGAACCTTGCCGCGAAGTCATGTTCGATAAGATCCTCATCGCCAACCGCGGCGAGATCGCGCTCAGGATCCTGCGCGCCTGCAAGGAGCTCGGCATCGCCACCGTGGCGGTGCATTCGACCGCCGACGACGACGCCATGCACGTGCGGCTCGCCGACGAGAGCGTCTGCATCGGTCCGCCGCCGGCCAAGGATTCCTACCTGAACATTCCCGCGCTGCTCGCCGCCTGCGAGATCACCGGCGCGGATGCGGTGCACCCGGGCTACGGCTTTTTGTCCGAGAACGCCCGGTTCGCCGAGATTCTCGCCGAGCACAATGTGCATTTCATCGGGCCCAAGCCCGAGCACATCCGGCTGATGGGCGACAAGATCGAGGCCAAGCGCACCGCCAAACGGCTCGGGCTTGCGGTGGTGCCGGGCTCGGAAGCGGCCATCGCTTCCGAGGAGGAGGCCTCCAGGCTGGCGGCGGACTTCGGGTTTCCGCTGCTGATCAAGGCGGCGTTCGGCTACGACGCGCTCTATCTCGAGAAATATCTGGAGGCGCCGCGTCATATCGAGATCCAGGTGCTCGGCGACGGCAACGGCCGCGCCATTCATCTGGGCGAGCGCGATTGCTCATTGCAGCGACGGCATCAGAAGCTGCTCGAGGAAGGCCCCTCGCCGGCGCTCAATGCGGGGGAGCGCGACGACATCGGCGAGAAAGTCGCGGATGCGATGCGGTCGCTGCATTATCTCGGCGCCGGCACCGTCGAGTTCCTGCACCAGGACGGGCAGTTCTATTTCATCGAAATGAATACCCGGATTCAGGTCGAGCATCCCGTGACCGAGATGATCACCGACATCGACCTCGTTCTCGAGCAGATCCGGGTTGCGGCGGGCGCCGAGCTCTTGCTCGAGCAGAAGGACGTGCGCTTTCACGGCCACGCGATCGAGTGCCGCATCAATGCCGAGAACCCGGTCTCGTTCCGGCCTTCGCCGGGCAGGATCCTGCACTATCATACGCCCGGGGGGCTCGGCATCAGGGTGGATTCCGCGGCTTATCAGGGCTACGAGATCCCACCCTATTACGACTCGCTGGTCGGCAAGCTGATCGTGCACGGCAAGACCCGGACCGAGTGCCTGATGCGACTCAAGCGCGCGCTCGACGAGTTCGTCATCGACGGCATCGACACCACCTTGCCGTTGTTCCGCGCGCTGGTGCGCGAGCAGGACATCGTCGACGGCGATTATCATATCCACTGGCTGCAAGATTTTCTCGCGCGCGCCGTGCTGGAGGAGTGAGGGCACAGGCCCGCAGGGGGTCGTGCGCGGCGCGCCCCACATTGGCGGGTTTCGCTCGCGCTCGGCCCATCCTACAATTCGATTCCATGGCCAACCGTCAGGGCTCGCAGGTCGAGATCACGCCCGAGGTGCTGCTCAAGGCCTATGCCTGCGGCATCTTTCCGATGGCCGAGAGCGCCGAGGACCCGGCGCTCTATTGGATCGAGCCGGAGCGCCGGGGCATCCTGCCGATCGAGCGCTTCCACGTGCCGGCGCGGCTCGTCCGCACCGTGCGCGCCGATCGCTTTCGCGTCGTGTGCGACCGGGACTTCGACGCGGTGATCGACGGCTGTGCCGAGCCCAAGCCCGGCCGCGCCCGGACCTGGATCAACGCCCGCATCCGCAAGCTCTATCGCGCCCTGTTCGAGCGCGGGCATTGCCACACCGTCGAGGTCTACGATGGCGAGGCGCTGGTCGGCGGTCTCTATGGGGTCAGCCTCGCCGGCGCCTTCTTCGGCGAGAGCATGTTCCACCGCGCGCGCGACGCCTCGAAGATCGCGCTGGTCCACCTCGTCGCCCGGCTGCGGGCGGGCGGTTTTGTCCTGCTCGACACCCAGTTCGTCACCGATCATCTGGAGATGTTCGG
>WNFY01001957.1_pt1 | contig 34591 bp, 29 predicted proteins | sample 5400091 | NCBI WGS metagenome assembly WNFY01 (sample SAMN13153364, study PRJNA577476) | soil metagenome | isolation source: 60 cm soil or saprolite under grassland replicate 1 | place: USA:California | collected 2016-06-15 | reverse complement strand
TGCAAACGCCGGCGCCAATCGTAAAGCCAGGTGAGGGGCGGAAACACCCGATCGTCTGAGAGACGCTCGATCAGGAGTGGGCTTTTGATAAAGCCGGTCGCGTCATAGCCTTTGCGATCGAGGTAGTCAGTCAGCCGCGAGACGCCCGGATTGCGATACTTGTCGCTCCTATCAATCGTCGTCGTCACCCGGATGCGGGCCCCATGGTGGAGCGCCAGGTCGGCGTATTGATTTGCGCTCGCCTGCGTCCGAAAATACCCCGAGAGCAAGACCTTCCCGCACGTTTTCCGCTCAACCCGACTGATGGACACGCTTTCAGTTTGCAAAGGGAGATAGACTCTGTCGCGCGCAAACTCTGGCGGCCCCTCGAGAACACCTGTTAATTCCACGATATCAGTTGGACCGATGACTCCTGCGTTAAGCAAACTCTTCACGCCGCCTGAGGGAGCGCCGAGTCGTTCCTGCAATGAGAGGGCGGCGCCTGAAAAACTCATCGCTAGTATCAAAGCGCACGTCGCCGCGAAAGTCCTGTTTCTCAATAATGCGAGTAGGGCGAATGCGGAAAACAGAGCAGAGATTGAAATCAAGATCGCCAGTCCTGTCGACAGAACGTTCGACGTGAAGATGCCCGCTGCAAAAGCGAACGCCAGGCACGCAAGTGGATGCTGAGTAAAAAGCGGATGGTGAGGAGTGGCTTTCATTACGATCGTGAGGAGGTGTCAGATCCCCAGTATTGCCGGACACACGGCGCTGCGAAAATGAGGGAAGGTGCGCTATTGAGTCCGGAGTTCCCGGGCGGAAACACTATCCTGATTCCCTCGCGCACGCAACAATCGTTTGCGCGATACGGCTACGGCACGCTACGGAGTGACCTTTACCTCAATTGGCGACAGCACTCCGCGGGCAAACTCGTCCACATACTTTTTCCAGGCATCCGCCGAAGTGATTTTGCCCGCGCGGTCCCAGGCAAAGCCGGCCCAATACGAAACCGGGCCCGCTGGGCCTACTTTCAAAGCGACAAGATTGTTTTGCTTATCTTCGGTCTGTTTGTCAAACTCCTGTGGATTAACGATTGCCGCCACACCCTGCATCCCCAGATTCTTTTCCATCGGCTCCCAAATGGCGAGCCAGCCGTGCTCTGTATTAAATTCCTTTTGCTCGTCTTTGACCTTCTTGAGGCCTATGGCAACTGCCTGCGGCTCGTTGCCGCTTTGCGCTTTGTAGAAACTCTGGAAATGATCAAACTGGCTGCCGGCATCTAGAGTGATGCGCAGCACTTCCGCCATTTTCGTACCACCCGCCTCAAACGGTTCGTAAACCAGCTCAAACATGACTCGTATCGGGCCGTTTGCAAGGACGCGGGAATCGACAAAGTTCGACGGTACATAAAGCTGGTTGTTCGCCCAGATGCCGCTGCCGCCACAACCCCGGGTCGCGCCGGCTGAGTAGTCGTCTAACCCTTCGCCTTTATCAACGTGATAATTGTCCACCATATACCATTCGTTGATGACGAGCTTCGAAACACGCTTGGACCAAATGTCAATCGAGCTGCTCGTGAGCGGCTCGCCTTTCCAGGTGATCAGAGCTTTGCCATATGTGCGATGCGCAATGAGATCATTCTCCCAGGCGAAATCATCGAAGCGCTCGCGCACGAAACGGCCGTATGCACGAAAATCGTCTCTTGAGTATTCCTGCTTCTTGCCGGCCGTGACTGTAAAAGTTTTACTTTCATTAGGCGCGAAATCGGCCTGGAAAATCAGGATATCGGGTTTGTGATAATCGTCGAAGTCAGTGTCTACGGCCTGGCAAAGCAACTCTTTACCTGACGAATCGCGAACGTGAATTTTTGCCAAATCTTTTTCATCGAGCGACGCCAAATCTTTGGCTTGCAGCTCTATGGTCTGGCTGGACCGCGCAATCGGCAGCTTGTTCACTGCCTTGACCGAGAGTTCGGCGCTGGCGGAACAGAACACGGGCAGCATAAGTATTAAGGCAACGAGAGATAAAGTTTTTGTCGTCATCGCGAGATAGATTCCCTGGTCTACCTGATATCGCCGAAATGAACTTTCTCCGGAGCCGATGGTTTATCCAATAATTGAATCGTGGTCGCCGGTCCCAAATCCGCCGGATCCACCCAGGCGCGGAGCGCCCAAACAGGCTTTTTGCCTGACGTAAGTTCCAGCACTTGCACCGGACCATTCGAGCGATCGTCGGTCGCTTTAATGTTGACCCAGTTGTTCAGTAATGTGTTGCCGTTGGATAAGCGGGTCGCGATCTGAAAATTGGAAATCTTGTAGTCCGGCAAATCCTCAGGTTTCAACTCCCAGACGGTTTGTCCCGTTGAATCGACCTCTCGTATGACCTTCTTGCTCGTGGCGATCAGTGTGTTCCCATTGTGCAGGCGTTCGGCTGCCCATGGACCATCGATCGCGTAGGACCAGATTTCCTTTCCTGTGGAGTCGTATTCAACCACCTTCTGCATGTCCAGGTGACTGACAAGGACTGTTCCGGTCTCGGTTAGGCGAGCGTGTCGAAATTGCGGGTGAACCTTTTGCGAATTGCCTACTGGCAGAACAAACTCTCGCAACGTTTGTCCAGTGGCGATATTAACCACGCGAAGGAAGGCTGGGTTCCCATTTTGAATAAACAGAACCTTTTCCTTCCCTATGGGTTGTGCAGTGTGGATTTCGGACCCTGCGGGAGCGTCATAGTTCCAGACGACCCTCTTTTCGGGAGTAATCACGGTCACACCAAATTGGTGCGCAAACACAATGTTCCCGTTTGACATGAGAACAGCGTCGCTGATTTCACCCTTCGCGCCTGGCTTGAAGTACGACCAAGCAATCACGCCTTTCCTGACGATGTACATCCTTTGCTCTTTCCCCTCGCCGGCATAAAGGAAATCATGCTGCGCGAGACCCTTACCAGGCAAAACCGCGGGAGCGAGGGGCGTGTTGTCGGCTGGACTGGGAGTGGGAACGGCACGTCTCTCCTGCGCACTACCAATCGGGCAGCCGCCTGGGGCAAAGGAAAGCCCGAGGCCGAAACCGACTGCCAGGAGAATCACATTCGTCCGGCAGCTCGAGACCTTTTTGAACCCCAGGAAGTCTCTAAGTCCGCTAGAGTGCTTCAATTCATTTACCGACGACTAGTATTGCGAAACTGTTTGGTTTCATTGTACGAGTTGGTCGTTTGCCTGGCTCGCTGGCCGGCGTCTCCACGTATTCGGCAGCGGGAAGAAAGATCTTCTTCGTCTTTGGATCGAAGGCCATCGTCTTTGCACTCGGCTGCGTCTTCACTGGGCCGGCGTCTTCATATTGGTCAGCCGACTTCTCCTGGAAGATGCTCAGCGTACCATCACCGCATGAAAAGAAAATCAGACTGCTTTCCGGATCGAAGGCGGCGTAATCGACACCGGCCCCGATAGGAAAGCTATTGATTACTTTGCCGGTGGCGGCGTCCATCACTACCATCCTGGGTTCATTGCGGCAACCGATGAACAAATGATTGGTTTTCGCATCGTAAGCAAGTCCGGTCGGGGTCTTTGCGACTCCTATTGGAAAGCGGCTCCTGACTTCCAGCGACTTCGGATCAAAGACAACAACCTCGCCGGACTCTTCGCTGTTAACATAGATAAGACCGTCTTTGCCGATAATTGCCTGTTCACCATCGCCTTCTATTTTTGCTGTACCCACCACGTCACCCGTGGCCGCGTCGAGGGCTGTGATGTCATGTGAGCCATGATTGTTTGTGAAGACTCTCTTCGTGCGGTCGTCGTAGTAAATCCCATCCGGTCCTTTCCCAACATCGATTTTCTTGATGAGCTGCAACGTCACCGGATCAAACATCGAGACCTTATTCTCCCTGCCATTGCTTGTGAATCCGTGCTTGAAGGCGGAAGCTATCGCGACTCCATGGACGCCAGGCGTATCCGGGATTGTGCCTACCAACTTTCCGCTGTCCGCATCCAAGACGTCTACCTGGGTCGCATGCGAAACATAGAGGCGTCGAGCCGAACTGTCCAATGTAACGTAGTCGAAGCCGCCGACGCCGGCTATCGGGTAACGACCAACCACTTTGTAAGTAGTCGCCCCCTGTAACAGCAGCGCGGTAAAAGATAAGCTGACCAAAACCGTTTTCATGCTTAGCATTGTCTACTCCATCATTTCGGAATTCGGAAAGTTTTTCTTTATTACAATTCCCAAAGCTCCTTCGTATCGATGCTATGACCTCGGTGTCTCAACGCTCATTACTTAAGCCGGAACGATCAAATAATACTGGAATCGAGGTTAACCGCTCCTAGTCAAGTAGACCACGGTCTCCACGTGATGAGTCTGCGGAAACATATCAAATGCCGACATGGAGTCAAGAGTATATCCACCGGCAAGCAATTTTTTCAGGTCGCGAGCGAGTGTAGCCGGGTCGCATGAAACGTAGCAAATCCGTCTGGGATGCAGATCCAGAATTCCCTTGATAACAACGGACTCGGCGCCGGCCCGGGGAGGATCGAGCAAGATCAAATCGACTGGACCAAACACGTTGGCGTTCGCTTTCATCCATCCACTAACGGTTGCTGCTACCAAATTCGCATTTGACAACCGCGCCTGCAGAAGATTTCGCCGCGCAAAGCGGGCAGCCACGTGATTCGCCTCCACCGCCAGAACGCTCTTAAACCGCCGCGCCAATGGCAACGTAAACAAACCAACTCCACAGTAAAGATCCAGGGCCGTTTCTCCGGTCGTAGTTCCAGGCGCAAAGGCGAGCAGTGAATCAACGAGTTGCCGGTTGACCTGAAAGAAGCACTCGTTCGAGTGTTTCTTGTAACTCAGGCAGCAAAACACCACAGTTAGACACATCACAAACGCGACGTGAGCCGCGCTCGTAGTAGCCAACGGCCCTCTCTTCCTGATCAATCTGCCAGGTTGCACGACCTCGGTAGTGCCACGCTGATGGTGACGGATGCACAACAAAGTCAGGAAGCGTTTCCAACCATGCGATGCGTCGCAAGCAGTCGCGTATGATTTCACCCTTGGCGGCAAGTTGAGCGTCATAGCTCATTTGTTGAAAATCGCAACCGCCACAACGACCAAAATATGGGCACGGTGGCTCGACCCTGACGAGCGATGGTGTGAGGATCTCTTTTATTGATGCAAAAGCGAGATTGCCCTGAGTGCGATCTATGATGACGCGCAAACGATCGCCGGGCGCAGCAAGTGCGACGAAAATCGTCTTGCCATAAGCATGTGCGAGACCGACGCCGCCAGGAAGAATGCGCTCGATATCGACCTCAATTGTGTTTTGAATTGTGTTTTGAGTTTCCACTTTTCTCGGCGACAGCGCCGGTATCGTGGGGTCAGGAAGAAGGCATGGCCCAGGCGACATTTGAGCCCGGCACCCGGGACCTGACCCTACGCTCAACACTCGTTTTCTCCGTGCCGTTTAAGGGTTCGGAGCCCATTGCTGCGGCGCCGGAGGCGGAATGTACTGCGGATTCACGCCCTCAAGGTCAAACTTAACGCCTCCGATCATGCCGGCCACAAAATTGTACACAAGCGCGGCGATTGCTCCCCCGATAAAACCAAGAATCGCATATACGAGTGGCAACCCGATCATGAATCCGAGCCCGACGAGTATTGTGCTGACGCCACCAGCAGCCGCGCCTTCGCCGCGCGGAGCCAACGCCGATATCGCTGCGCCAAAAATCATGAAAGCTAAGCCGTAGATCACACCCACAATCAACCCGATCACGAACCCCAAAAGACACTGCATTTTCGCCACTGAAAATACGCCGAAGCGCCTGATCGTCATTTCAGCCATCACGTTTCTCCTTTGGTGAATAGTTGGAGTGAAGGCGACTTGCCGGGTTCCCAGCGTAGCGGCTCTGAAATCCTGTTGTCCGAGTCTCACCAAGTCTCCCCGAGACAGTCGAGAAGGGGCGACAGGTCACCGATCTCCCGGGTTAGAGATAAAACAAGCTGAGACGCGGGACGGAAAACAGCTCGCGCAACCGCTTCAGAAGAAGGTTCTCCATTGTTTGCTTGTAAACCGCAGGCTCCATTTGTTTACGATACGGTCTGAGTTGCTCCTTAACTTCGTTGGTTAGCGAGTCGAGCTGTTCCGCTGTAGTTACCGACAAAAGCGCATCACTCAACATCCTTTCCAGACCGGTGAGTGAATCTTCCAGCTTACGCGCATCGGGGACCGTGCTTTCAGCAAAGTCGGTCTTTATTTCGGTGAGCAACGCCGCCGCGCGCGAAAGCGCTTCGGACAAATCGTCTTCGTCATTTTGCCTTCTTGCGTCTGCCGCCTGTGTTAGAGTTAGATAACTCCGCTCCAAATGATCGCGGATCGCCGCAGATGAGAATGGCAGCTTCGCCGATTCGCTCCCTTCACTTCGCGGCTCGCCATCGTGGGACTCACTCGCACCAACTCGTGATTCCAACCATTCCGCATACTGCGCCTCCACTTCTTCCTGGCAGTAAAGCAGAGACTTCACTGACCGCTTCCTTGGCTTGGACTCAAACGAATCGAACGACTTCTCAATTCCACGCAAGACGAGGTGTAGTGGGATTCCCTGCTCTTTCCACATCTCCATCAAGGCCCAATCCATCGGACTGAGGAAAAGATGTTTGCCGCGCCGCCTGACAAAAGCGTCTTCAATTTCGGTGTAGTAGTTGAAGTAATTCATGTCATTTTAGATTTGCGATTGCCGACTCGCGATTTCGCTTCGACTGTACTCGAGATCGCAAAACACAAACCTAAAATCATCGTGTTCGTTCGTAGACCAGGCGCAGCCCTTCCAGCGTCAGGGTCTCGTCTACCAATTCAATGAACTTCGATCCCGTAGCAATGAGTTGGGCGAGTCCGCCCGTGGCAATCACGCGCGGCTTCGAACCAATTTCTTCAATCATCTTTTCCAGGACGCCGTCCACTAATCCGACATAGCCATAGTAAAGACCCGACTGCATGGCTGCGATAGTCGAGGAGCCAATTACCTTACGGGGTCGCTTGATATCGACTCGCGGCAGCTTCGCAGCGCGTGCGAATAACGCTTCTGAAGAGATAACGATGCCAGGCGTGATTGCTCCGCCGACGTACTCTTCCTTCGCGTTAATGGCATTGAAAGTAGTGGCCGTTCCAAAATCCACGACGACGCATGGCGCACCGTATTTTTGTATCGCCGCAACTGCATCGACGATTCTGTCGGCGCCCACATCTGAAGCGGGCTCGTACAAGATGCGCAGCCCCGTATCTGTCGCTTGATCGACGAACAGCGGCGAAAGATGGAAATACACTTCCGCCATCCTCTTCAGCGTGTAGTTGAGCGGCGGCACGACTGAGGCTATTGCGATGTCGTCGATGGCTTTAAAATCCAGCTGGGCAAGCTCAAACAAGTTGCGCGCAAGCACACCATACTCATCGACCGTACGCGACTGGTTGGTCGTCAACCGCCAATGTGAAATCAATTCTTCGCCGCGAAAAAGTCCCAGCGATGTGTTTGTATTGCCGACGTCAATTACCAGAAGCATAGACTAGCTCCTCATTGCGTTCCCCAACTCCGGCCAAAACATGTTCGATAAGGTCTGATGCTATGGCGGCACCATTCTCGCGCTTGAGTCGGTTACTTACTTCTATTGCGTTGTCAGCATACGCCGCTTTCCCCAGCAAGACACTGAGTTGATCGGCCGCTGTGGCAGCGGAGTATTTATGATGTTGAAGGGTCCGACTGGTACCCAGTCGGCGGGCGTGGTCGGCATTGTCCACCTGGTCGAAGGCAAAAGGCACTATCAAGGTCGGAACACCAGCAAGTAGACCCTGGGAAGTCGTACCCACACCACCGTGATGGACTACAGCGCAAGCGCGCGGCAGCAATGACTGGTAAGGAGCGTAGTCTGCCGCGATCACGTCTTCCGGCAACACGTCCGGCATGTTGCGTTCATCGCCGATCAGAAGCACCGCGCGTCTGCCCAGACGCTGAGCCACCACTATGCTTTCTTTAAAAAAATCGCGAGCTACCCAGACAGCAGACGAACCTAATGTAAAGACGATTGGTGGCGAACCGCTGTCGAGAAAATCCACGAGTTCGCCTGGCATTTCGCCATCATGCCGGCCGTCATAGAAAGCAAAGCCGGTAGCGCGAGCTTGAGACGGCCAATCGGGTTGTGGTGCGGCAAACAGCGAAGAGAACATTGCCAGGACCAGTGTCGGAGAGTGCTGACCTTCAGATAGTGGATTGCCGAAGTCGGCGAGTCCCAACTCCTCACGAAGATCATCGAACGCCTTTGGGCGGTAACTCTTCTTCATCAGATCGAGGAAGACTTTCATTACTCCCGGGCCGAGAATTCGGAGTCTGTGTGTCCAGGACCAGTATGGCGGAATCGGGGGATCGTAAGCTGAAAAAAACGAAAATGGCGCGAGGACGGTAGAAATCCAGGGGATTCCAGACTTGCGACCCACCATCGGCCCTGCAGGAGCCGCTGGATGCGTTATCAGCAAGTCCGCACCGTCAAGACTTGCCAGTAGATCATGATAACTCTCACGTATAGAGGAAAAAATGACTTCTTCAATAAGGAACTTGGGACCAGTCCTCGGCTCCATGATCTTTTCGATCAATTCCTGATCTTGTTCCCTGGGCGGCGGCAGGTCCGGACGGACTGGCACAAAACTGATTCCCGCGCCTTCGATTTTTTCCCGGTAGAGCGGACCTGTAGCGATCACTGGTCGGTGTCCACGGCCTTGAAGTTCCATAGCAAGCGCCATGTAAGGATGGATATCGCCAAATGATCCAAATGTATTCAGGACAATCCGTTTTTGGTTGGGCATGAATTCAGTAGTTATGCAGCAGGTCTCACGCTCGTCACATCTCCAGCGCGAACTATCGTCAGTCTGCCGGCCTCGATTTCTACACGTAAGGCGCCGTCGCTTTCAACTCCGCGCGTGGTTCCTCGTATAACTTCGTCGCCATTGTTTATGCTGACACACTTCCCTTCGGCGTACGATGACTGGCTGGCCCAGGCATTCAGTATCTTCGACGCCCCGGCGGTCTCATTCAGCACGGCGTACCTGTGTTCGAATGCTTGAATCAAGGCCGCCAGAACAATGTCCCGCTCGGGGCGACGCATCGTTGCCTCTTCAACGGAGATTGCCACTGCAGCCAGTGTAGTGGGAAACGCTGCTTTCGTCAGATTAATCCCAACCCCGACAACGACCGCGCGGCCCCGCTCGGTGTCAACTGTTTCCGCCAGGATGCCGCAGATTTTTCGTTCACTTGCAAGAAGATCATTTGGCCACTTGATATCGGTCTCTAAATCGCAGGCCTGCCGCAGCGCCTCGTTTACGGCTAGCGCAGCGGCGAAAGTGATCAGTGGCCACTGTTCTAACGGGATTGTTGGCCGAAGCAAGATGCTGCAGTAAAGGCCGGCGCCCCGGGGCGAGACCCAGCTGCGTTGCAAACGCCCTCGGCCCGCCGTTTGCTCGGCGGCAACAACGCAGAGGCCTTCTTCCGCACCCTGCGCTGCCAAGCGCGCGGCCTCTGTGTTTGTTGAGAGCAGGGATTGGTAACGAATGACTTGGGGGTTGAAGTGTTTCATACTAGCGAGGCTGATTGTATGCTTCAGGGAGAAGTATTAACCAGCGTAGGCCCAAGCGAAATAGCCGCACCGCAAAATGATTAGGAAAGCAAGAAGATGAAACTGTTACCGAAGCTTGAGTTGCCCGTGGTTTTGCTTTTGTTTGCCGGCGGCAGCCTCTTCGCTCAAGATGTGTTTCAATTAGTACACCCGCAGTAAGCCCGGGCTGGTGAGCGAGAACTCCTCCCACATATTCTTTCCCTACTGCTAACGAAATTTCCATGCGTCTCGCCTGCGCTCTGCGTTAACATGCCTGTTCTCCATATTTAATCTTTTTAGCTTTGAGTACCCGTGTTTACTCTTCTGTTCATCGACTGGTTCCCTATTCGTCTTTCATTCGTTGTCGCAAGCGCGGCGACTTTGATTGCGTTGATCGCAGGCTCGGCGCTCGCCTGGCTGCTGGCCCGTAAGCGGTTCCCCGGTCGCAACCTGGTCGATGCCATTGTCACACTGCCGCTAGTATTGCCGCCAACGGTGCTCGGCTATTACCTGTTGGTGCTACTGGGCACGCGTTCGGCAATAGGAGGTTTCCTCGACCGGAGTTTGGGAATTCGTCTGACCTTCACGGTGACCGCCGCAATCATTGCGGCGACGATTCATGCTCTTCCTCTCGTAACCAAAAGCCTGCGCGCTGCATTCGAAGGGGTCAATACCGAACTCGAAGCTGCTGCGCGTACTTTGGGATTAAATAATCGGTGGATCTTCATAAGAATCACCTTGCCGCTGGCCTCGCGTGGCGTCCTGGCTGCGACTGCGCTCGCTTTTGCACGAGCACTGGGTGATTTTGGAGTGACAATAATGATCGCGGGAAATATCCCAGGTAAGACTCAAACTGCCTCGGTGGCGATTTACGATGCCGTTGAGGCAGGACGCGACAATGAGGCTTTGACTCTCGCGGTGACCGTTTCAGTGATTGCCTGTTTGATGCTTTATTTGATCAACCGCTTTGGAAGAGTGAAGTGGTGAGAACTTCACACACCAGACACATGCCGCGGCCCTATGAGGTCAGGACCACCGTGGTGTAGCGGGTGGGTTCTTATGTCCAGAGATGTGCATCGCTTACCCACCGGCGGGTGGAGAAAGATGAAAAAGCCGCTGCCCTTATCGAGCAGCGGCCAATTTATTTTCGGACGGCAGAACCAGGAACCAATCTAAGCGAGGAAACCCTTAAAGTTCTTCTCGCTAACGGCATACCCGGGAAACACGGTTTGCAGATTCGAACACTTCAGGTGCTTGCCGGCAACTTCTCCAAACACATCTCTAAAATCCGTTGTTAAAGCAAGGTCACGTCCCTCGTAAAGCTGATCGCTCTTCAGACCGGGCCACTGTCCATAAACCTTTCCGCCGCGAACGCCGTTACCGAGGACAAACATGGCGTTGGCATGACCGTGGTCTGTTCCGCGATTGCCATTCTCTCGCACAGTGCGTCCAAACTCAGACATGGTCAAGACAAGGACGTCGTCCATTCGTTGTCCCAGATCCAGGTAGAGCGCAGCAATCGTCGAGCTGAACTGTTGCAACAGATTGCCGAGTTGCCCGCGAGCATTGCCTTCGTTTACATGGGTGTCCCAACCGCCGATGTCTGTGAAAGCAACCTCCAACCCCACACCCGCTTTGATCAATTGCGCAATTTGCAGCAGCGAGTTACCAAACGGAGTACGTGGATACTGGGCCCCGTTTTCGGGCTTGTATTGAGCGGGATTAACTTTCTTCAGGTAGTTAACTGCCTCAAACGTTTCTTTACCAGTCCCCCCTAAGACATCGTTGGCGGTTTGATCATATAGCGCTTCGAATCCGCCTTGCAGGCTATTCGAAGATTGGCCGGCTCGAATATTGAAGTCTGCAAGATTGTTGATCGCCAAGGTGGGCGCCCGTCCCTGTAAGACCCGTGGCATTGTTTGAGTCATAGAGACTGCCCGGAAGAGGGATCGATCCGGATCCGGCTTGCTCTGCAAATACCTGTTTAGCCAACCATCGCTCGTGGACTTGAGGCCGGGCGTTGCCGACTCCATATAATCCTGAGCGTCAAAGTGTGAGCGCGTGTTGTCAGGCGAACCAGCGGCATGAACGATGGCCAATCGTTTAGTGTCCCAAAGAGGCTTGAAGGCGACCAGCGACGGATGCAAACCAAAAAAACCATCCAGGTTAATGGCCGCTTCGGCGTTACCCGATCCGGGCTGAGGTATGGCTATCGTGGGTCGCAGGTCGTAATAATTCCTTTCGCCGTAGGGCACAACCATGTTGAGACCATCGACCGCACCGCGCTGAAAAATGGCGATCAGCGTCTTTCGTTTGCCTCCCGTAATTCGGTCTCGCGTTTGGCCGAGCACCGCCCTTTCGAGAAACGAAGGAGCCGAGACCGATAAACCCATGCTGGCTAGAGCAATTCCGCCTGACTTAATAAAAAATCTGCGATGCATGACTACCTCAATCTATTTCAAACTCCGCGAGTTTATCTGGAGTCTGACGTCCGCGATTTGAATCAGTTTAGAGCTCTACTTCTTTATTGGCAACCCAGACTCCTGCCTGTTGTCTACTGCCTTTGAAACTCCGGCGATCCCAGTATCAGCCCTACAACCTTCGTCACCGGATCGTTAATGTTTGCGTCCACGCGTGGTCGCTGACGCTGCTGCGGACCAGGGCCGTCAATTTGGCCCATCTCGACGACAGGTTCCTGCTGGTCCACCTTTGCTGGAATACTCACCACGGCCTGTTGATCGAGCTGTTTCAGTAAAGCCTCTCGCGTCTTCAGTGAGATATCGCCTGCAAGAATCACGCTCAAGAATTCGTCCATCATCTTTGTCTTGTCGATCGCTTCGTTCCGGGCAGAGCCCTCCATAAACCTGCTGAGGTTTACGCGCGTCCCCGGAATCCGATTACTGGCTAATGCAAGACCAAAATTCATCCGTTCAAGTAGCCCACCAGTGTTAACCCAACTCTCGGCTGTGTCCGAGTAACCGTTGGGCGTTTGAAAACCGTAAAGCGGCTGCCCCATACGAGCGATCCACTGGTGCAGTTGTGGACCACCATTCGTGTCGCCTCCGAGTGTTCTGATTGCGCTCACCACCAGTTCAAACGGTCGCTTGATCTTTGCTCGATAAGCCTCTGCAGAATTGAATTCCGGCGAGAAGAAGATCGTCTTGAGGGTCTCGCGAATGTCGCCATCAGTTTTTGTAAACGTCGCTGCCACGCGATCTACAAGCGCCGGCGGTGGGTTGTCAGAAACGAAATGACGCACTAGCTTAGTGGCGATGAACTTTGCCGTCGCTGGCTGATGCGCAAGTATGTCAAGCACCATCAGGCCGTCTTTCATCCCGCCCCCCGCAGGAATCTTGTGGCCCAGGACCGTCTTTTCTCCGTCGTCATGCGTCCGCGCGTTAAAGAAAAATGTCCCCGCCCTCTCGCGTGCGGCGTCCCCCATTAACGCGTTTACGGCGGCAGCTCCTCCGCGTGGCGCGAAAATAGTCCAGCCGGTGAAGCAGCGAGCGACTTCCTGCACGTCCTTTTGAGTGTAACCACCATCGACACCCAACGTGTGCAGTTCCATAAGCTCGCGCGCGTAGTTTTCATTGATGCCGCGCTTCTGCTGCTGGGCCGGCGGGGAAACTGGTGGTCTTTGCGGTGTATTGGCGCTCGGAAGGTTGCCGGCAGTTTGTCTGCGCATGTTGGGATCGCGACGATCAATCATTACGTCACGACGTCCGCCCCTGCCGATAAACACATCCGGCAACTCATTCTGAGGTCGCGGTCGCTGCATCGCGCCGGCCGCGCGGGGTCCTGGAGCATTCGGGCTGACGCTTTGAAAGTTATCGAGATAAAAAAGCATCGCAGGACTTTGCGCCGTGGCCAATAACAGCGTCGAAAATTTGGACATCGCATTCGGACGAATCGTGTTTCGATCATAGCCGGGCAGCAACCAACGATCCGCGCCCTTCCCGGCAAAGACATTGAAGTGGTTAGTCCAGAAGTCGACCATCACCTCCTGTAACTGTCGCTCGCTGTAGACCGCTCGTAATAATCTGGAGGCTTGTAATTCCGCCGTTATCCTTTGCGGCTGCTGCAATCCGTTTTGCAGGTAATAGTCTCGAATAGCCTGACGGTATTTTTCGTTCTCCAGGGGATTAGCTGAGTCGTTCGGGGGTGGGTTAGCTTTTTTCGTGCTGTCAGCTGTTTCCGCTTTCATCTCCATTGAATCGCCGCTCTTCGGCATGTCGGCGGCGGCAGTATCTGTTCGACCCTTTACGCGATTGTCTCGCGCCGCCGCAAGATCTCCGGATAACACACCGCGGGCTTGCAGTTGCTTCAGCAATTGGCCGGGTTGCGGAAACTTCTCGTAAAGCTCGGCAGTCGTCATGTTCAGGCTCGAGAGGTCTTTGACTTTGCTCTCTGCCAGCGCATCGGGGATCTTCTCGGGATTCAGCTGCTGATTGATGTAGTTTTCGAGTCCCATCTGCTGCACACGCGCCACGTCGCCCGGACGGGCTCCAAAACCCAGCCGATTTAGGACATGCACAATGCGCTGCTCGTCCGTCAAGCGCCGCGCTTGAACGCTTTGTTTCTGTTGGGCGGCGAGCGACGCCATCGCAGGTGCAAACGTGCCGGCCAGAAGAGTGATGGTGGCGATGAGCGCCGTTATCCCGCGGGCCGTTCTGGTATGAAACCCGAAGCCTTTATTGGAAATTCTCATATAATCACCGCGTTATTGGCTGTTTTATTGTCTGTCAGTCAGGGGGAATCGGCCGTTTACATCCAGCCGGTGCAAGCGTCATGTTAGACGTTGCAAAGCCTGAGAAAGTTGGAAAAACAGAGGAGACCTTCGTATTCGGCTACCTTTAGGGATTGGGGTTAACAGGTGCCGCTGCAGGGGCAGTTCGCCCCAAAGGACGAGGATAACTCACCGGGCTGCGATTTCCGTCCTTGTCCACCGCGCGTACTCCGAAGAAGAAATTGTCTTTCGACATCCCCTTCACGGTGTAAGTCGTCACACTCCCGACAGCCTTCGAATTCGTCCAGAAGGGCGAAGTTGTATCTCTCCAAACGATCTCGTAGCCGGCAAGATCGGGTTCCTTATTTGCATCCCACTTTAGATCTGTATCATTCGACAACCGGGCCGTGAGAATCAACACATTCCTGGGACGAGCAGGAGCGAGGGCCGCCATCGCCAGCGCAGCAGCATTGATGCGGGCAACATTTGCAATGTAATTATAATCATCGAACTCCGGCAGGTCGCCATACTTGACTGCGTTTTCCACTCGAACGTTCTGGTGTTGATGGCGGTAGTCTTCGTTTGGCTCAGTGAAGCGAACGGCAGCATAGCCACGCTCCAGAAATGGCATGTGATCACCACCACGTCCATATCGATCGCGACGGTACACCATCGTAACTTTCATCTGCGGTACGTAAGCTTCAGCCGTCTCCTTAATGAAGCGGGCTAACTGACGCGAGGGGGAGTCGTTTTCACCGCCCACGCTGCGCCGCGTGTTAGCTTCAGCGGACGTTTCGTTTGACGGCACACCCTCTGAAAAGACCCTTACCGTGCGCGCATCATGCACTCCATTGCCTCCTACCGAACTGCCAATGATGTCGTTCGTAAACATCGCCTCGATGTTTAATGTGTTCTTCTTCGCCTGTTCCGCAAAATAAGTGGACCCCAGCAGTCCCTGTTCCTCACCCGGCACGGTCATGAAAACGATGGTCGCATCAAAGTCAAACTGCGCCATCACCCGGGCCATCTCCAGTATGGCTGCTGTTCCCGATGCATCGTCGTTTGCTCCGGGCGCGTCACACTTTGCATCGGTTGGGCTTGTGCACATTGAATCGTAGTGTCCGCTGACCACATAGATGCGCTGTGCCGACTCGGGCTGCGTGCCCTTCAAAGTAGCTACGATGTTCGTAAGCATCGTAGGCTGCGGTACCCTCGCGGCTTTCGCTTGTTCAAACGATTGTTTCTCGACGGTCATGCGCCCGCCGGATGATTCAGCGGCTCTCAGAAATTCGCCGTAAAGCCAATCGCGCGCCGCACCAATTCCTCGATTAGGATCATTCTGTTCGGACAACGTGTTTCGCGTGCCAAACGAAACAAGTTTTAGAATCGTGCGCTCGATGTTACGCGCATCGATCTGACGAACAATGCTCGCGATTTGTCGATTGCGATTTGTGCTTGACGAGGACGTTACAACGCGCTTTTTGGGCGCGGTCGGCCCGGCGTTTTGCGCAGTCGCCAAATTGAAACTCATGTTGAAAACTAAAAGGCCAGTCACTAGCGCCACAAGAGGACTCTTAGACGGGTTCATAATATCGAAGGGAAGATGTTTTCAAAGTGGTGGCTATCTTGTTCCCCGGTCCGAAGGTTCCCGATAGATGGGGGCAAACGTTCGCGTTGTATTTTCGGTCACGCTCGGCACGGCTTCGAGACCTGGTGGCAGTTGCTGCGCCGTGGGTCTTTCGACAAACGACTGTCGCAGCGGTTGACTCGCTACTGACTGGTTCGTAAGCGTCTCACGCTGGAGCGTGAACATTCTCGTCAAAAAACGAATCAGCATCGCAGTGCAACCAAAAAGCGTGGCAGTGCTGAATAATACTATCCAGGCAATTGCCGCGGGATGCAGACCAACTTTCGCGAACTCGGCTGCACCGCGGAAGATTATGCTCAGACCAAAAATGATGGTTAACCCCAATACGATACTCGGTGCCGTTAACCTGAGCGGAGGGACAGTAACCATGGTCGGGACAGTCGCAACCGGCATTGACAGATTCGCGCCGCAGCGATTGCAGTATTTCAATTCGACCCCGATTTCGTTTCCGCAAGAGGGACAGTACATCGCAAACCTCCAGATTGGCAGCACTCGTAATGTAACACTTCGGCAGAGACCGGAAAACCTCGCTCTAATCGAATACGAGTGGTTACTTCTATTGGTTGCGGTTGCTGCGCGGGAATTGCGGAAGGATTTCGCGATGCACAACAAAACCCAATCGATCTCATCAACCGAGGGTAGCAATGCACGGCTGGTTAGCGAATTCTATAGGCATGGCCCTTCCAAACGACAATCACCTCCCCCTCAAGCTGTTCGGCAATCGTGCGAATGGCAGGTTCATCGGCCACTAACGCTTGATACTGTTCGGAACCACGAGCGACCTTCACCGTCGGACGCGACGAATCGTAAGCAGTATCAACCCAAACGCCGCCCTGTTTCCGGAAGTGATGTCCGACAACGGTGCGGCCGTCATCATCATCTTTGCTGCTCTTCTCCGCTCGGACGCGTGTAGGTGCAGCGCTGGAGACTGCGCCGTGGACACCGGCACCCTGAGCGTTTCGCGTAACGGGCCGCAAGCCTTCCGTCTTTTGAGGGGCAGAGCGAGTGGAGGCAACTTCATCCGACCTGCGATCTTCCTCTTTGCTTTCCGCTGCCTGGTCCCTGGCAGAGGCTGGTTTCTTTTGTTTGGCTAGATCGCCAGTGCGTTCTGCTTCGTTGGCACTGGCGATTTTTGCATGTGTTGTCGACACCTGTTCTCGCGCAATGGCTGGCTGTGCGTCGGGCGGAGCCGCCGGACTGTCCTGCAACTTGTCGAAAGCCTTTTCTGAATCAAGGGCTTTAGTTTTCTTGTCAGCCTCATTTTGCTGGCGCTCCTCAGGAGGCGCGTTGTGTGGCTTGGACTCAGACCGCGCACTGGAAACTGCGCCGTTCTTCTGCGCAGGAGCTTCAGCTTCAGTATCAGGTTGCGGCGGGACTTCCTTTGTGAGGACGGTCCGGGCTGTGTTTGACCGCTGGTTTTCTGCCAAATAATCAGCGCTGGGTTTCTGACGGAGTAGTATCAACGCTATAGCAACTATAGCGATCAGCGCAAAGGCAGGGCCGGCGTAGCGCAAGACAGGGGGCGTGAAAAACTTCGCCAGATACTCTTTTATACCTGATGGCGCCTTCGTTTCGACAGACGCTGGGCTAACGGTCGAACCCGATGCAAGACTTAGCTGGGCCACCAGCTTCCGACACTTTGCGCAATCCGCCAAATGTTCGGTGTAGCGCGCGCGGGGAGCGGGAGGAATCGCGTTCTCTGCGTACGCATTTAGCTCGTTGGCGTCCAAATGCTGCTCGTCCAGTTGTGCCGTCGAGTGCTCAGCGGCCCCAGCAAGGCGAGTAGAGCCACTACGCTCGCGGCGGGCAAGCTTGCGCAGCAAGAGATCAACTTCGTTGTTTGTAGCCTTGTTCATTTCACTCGAATACTGCCAACTTAAGAACGCATTTATTCCGATACCTTGCGGCCAAATCTCTCTTGAGACCAGCACTCCGGCAGATTGTTGCCACAGCATTGCGTTTTCATGAAACTCCTTCGTTACTCAAGAGCGTTTCCAAGTCAGCATCAAGATGCTGCGCCACTTCAGCGAAAGATTCCTCAGTCTCTGATTTTGTCCAACCCCGTTCTTTGATCAAAATATCGCCAACATGCAGCCGCAGTTCGTTATGGATTCGCGTCAGTCGCCGACTGGCAGTCGCTTCATGGACTCCCAGAACGGCTCCCGCTTCACGCAAACGCAGATCGTCAAAATAATAAAGTTTCACCAACAGCCGGTCCTCAGCTGGTAGTTTCTTCATAGCCTGGTTCAAGGCTTCTTGCATGTCCGATTCCGCAAGCTTTCTTGATATTACCTGTTCCGGATTGCCAGAGCTCGCGGCGATCGACAGTTGGCCGGTGCCCACTGGCATTTCCCTGACCAGTCGATCGAGGTCCGCATCCTCTTCGGTCTGGACCAGCCGCGCTTGCTTCCGATAAGTATCAATCGCCAGTTGGGCGACGACTGCGCGTAGCCAACCGGCAAGCGAACCGCGACCCGAGTAGTAAGCGAGTTTGCTTGCGGGCTTCCCGTCTTTTCGAGTACGAAAACCGTAAAGTTCTGCCCAGATCGACTGCGCCAGATCTTCGGCCGCATCTTCGTTTGAGCTAGCCGAACGAGCAGCGGAGCGCACTGTGGCAGTGAATCGTTCAACGAGTTCGCTCCAGGCTTTCTCCTCGCCGCGCTCGCACGCAATGATCAAACAAAGGTCATCAGCCTGCATCCCATCCACGAAATCAGAGATGGCCTGGGCGGGCGTGCTTTCATCGATCCGTAATAGATATTTTTCGACGGCGGCTGCGATCCGTGGCAAAAGCGACTCAACGTCGAGCGCATGACTATCAGTGGCGCGGGCAAGTAGTTTACTCGCGCCCTTAGCCAATACCTTTTCGATTTCGTCACTTCTTGCTGCCACGGAGGATTCTCAGATGTCAGTGGATCAATCCTATCATGTCCAACCAGGGAGTTAAGCTCGCTAACCAATGAGAGTCTCGGTCTTTTGATGTCGTCAAGTGTCTGAAGTTGCCGCCGCAAGCTGAACGCTTGAGGACTTTGACAGCCCGCATCGCCTGAGCTAGATTCGAAGACAAGTTTGGCATTGATTATGTTGCGTGTTACAGAAATATTTCGCTCCATCCAAGGTGAATCCACACACACTGGGCGCCCCTGTAGCTTTGTGCGGTTGACGGGCTGTCCCATGCGATGTGTCTGGTGTGATAGTGAATACACATTTTTTGGAGGGGAACACGTTTCAATTGACGATGTGCTGGCCAAGATCCAAGCCCTCGGTTGCAGGCTGGTCGAAGTAACTGGTGGCGAACCGCTCGCTCAGAAAGAAGCATTTCAACTAATCCGGAGCCTGTGTGACGAAGGTTTTGAGGTCCTGGTCGAGACCGGCGGTTATATATCAACCAAGAATCTCGACGAACGTGCCAAGGTTATTCTCGATGTGAAATGTCCTGCGTCCGGCGAGGAATCACACAACCATTGGGCGAATCTGGAGCGCCTTCGTTCTGATAAAGATGAAGTCAAGTTTGTAGTAGCAGATAGGGGCGACTGGGACTTTACGCGAGAAGTCATCGAGCGACATGAGCTACAGACGCGAGCCAGAGCGATCTTGATTTCTCCGGTTTGGGGACAAGTCGATCTCAAGGAACTTGCGGATTGGATTGCCGGCAGCGGTCTGGACGTTCGGATGCAGTTGCAGTTACATAAATACATCTGGGGTCCGGAAGTTCAGGGAGTTTAATGGGTGGGTCTGAAGAAATAGTCAACGACGGTCGTGTCCGGCCTGAGACCCGGATGCGACTTGCTATCTGTCTTGTTTCCGGTGGGATGGATTCCTGCGTAACCGCCGCCATTGCGAATGAAGAGAATGAAGAAATTGCTTTTCTTCATGTGTCGTATGGCCAACGCACTGAACAGCGCGAGCGTGAGTGCTTTGAAAGCATTGCCGACCATTACAGCGTGAAATCGCGCCTTGTCATTTCCCTGGAACAGTTGGCTCTTATCGGCGGTTCCTCTCTGACAGATCCCGAAATCCCCGTGACTCACGCAGACCTCAATGCTCGCGGAATACCCTCAAGCTATGTCCCTTTCCGCAACGCCCATCTTCTTGCCAGCGCGGTGAGCTGGGGAGAAGTGATAGGAAGTAATAGCATTTATATCGGAGCTGTCGCTGAAGATTCTTCGGGCTACCCGGACTGCCGGCCTGAGTTTTATTCAGCTTTTCAACAGCTACTCGACCTGGGAACAAAGCCGGATACAAACATCAGGATCAAGACACCCGTCATTGGAATGAAAAAGTCTGAAATTGTCCTTCGTGGGATGGAAATAGGGGCGCCACTCGGGCTGACATGGTCTTGTTATAAGGAATCTCGACAGGCGTGTGGTCAATGCGACTCCTGCGCACTTCGCCTCAGAGCCTTTCGGGAAGCAGGAGCAATTGATCCGATACCATACATGCTTGACAGTGGTCGGTAGTTTGCTTATTAACGTTATGGCGCTTTTATACTTAAGCTACAACCAGAATAGAATGTCAGCGCATCCTACGGACTTCCCCGTGGGCATAGCGCCTGACAGGATCGTTGGAAGGAAGAATATTAAAAATGCTTCATAAGAATATATATGGAATCCTGGCGGCGACGATCTTTATTGCCTCCGCTGCTTTAACAGCCGTTGGACAAGTGGGTCAACTTCGCGGCCACGTGGTGATAAAACAGGCCGACGGTCAGACGGTTCCCGCGAGCGATGCGGCCATCGACGTTTACCGCACCGACCTTGCTGGCAAATACAATACGAAGACAAACAAGAAGGGCGAATTCGTATTTGCCGGCCTACCCTTTGTCGGTACATACATAATTGCTGCCAGCCATCCTTCAGCGGCACCGTCGTTTCTTCAGGATGTTAAGGTCGGAAAAGATATTGACTACGAGGTCACGATGTCGCCGGGCGATGGCAAGAGGTTAACCTATGACGAGATTAAGAGCGCAGGCGCCCGCGGTGGCGGCAGCACCCCAGCTCCATCTGGCGAAAGCGCCGCAGATAAAGCTAAGCGCGAGGAGATTATAAAAAAGAATGCCGAAATAGAGGCTTCGAATAAGAAGATAACCGAAGCAAACGAGACCATAATGCGCACTTTTAAGGCGGGAAATCTTGCATTGGAAGCCGCCAAAGAAGCATTAAAGGCCAATAATCGGGACGAGGCCATCAAGAAATATACCGAGGCGATTACCTCTTTCGACGAAGGCCTTAGCGCTGACTCTGAACAGCCGGCCCTGCTAATCAATAAGGCAATGGCCTTGAAAGCACGGGGCGTGGAACGATACAACGCCGCAATAAGGGCAACTGATGACGCTGCTAAGACCTCGGGTCTTGAAAGCGCAAAGAGTGATTTTCGCGGGGCTGCGGAAGCCGCCAACAAAGCGGCTGCATTGGTAAAGGCTCAGACGGCCCCGACTGAGGCAGCTGAGTTGAATCGCTACAACCTGAATAAGATTGCCGCCCTTGCTACAAATGCTGAGGCAATGCGGCTTTTTGTCAGTAAGGCGGACGCAACCCAGGCCGATGCTGGACTATCAGCCTACAAAGACTATATCGCGGTCGAAACAGACCCCGCCAAGAAAGCCAAGGCCCAACTGGATGCCGCGCAAATGCTTCTTGATGCAGGCGTTGCGGATAAGGCCTTCACCGAATTCCAAGCGATCGTGACAGCTCAACCAGATAATCCTGAGGCTAATCTTGGAGCAGGTCTGTCGCTTTTCGCGACCGGCGACAAGGCAAAATTTCAAGATGCTGCCAACTACCTACAACATTTTGTCGACGTTGCCCCGGATTCAAATACCTTCAAGGCTGATGCCAAAGCAATTCTGGTCGAATTGAAGAACACGGAAAAGGTCGTTCCCGAGAAAACAGCTCCAAGACGAAAGCGTCCTTAAAGGCCACGGAACGATGTTGCCGCTCTGAGGCCGCGCCGGGATCCTACTCGGCGCGGCCTTATCCATGCGTCCGAATGTATTGCGCCGAAACCGTTCTGCCGGCACACCATACTTAAACAGACCCTGTTTTCTGATGTGCCTGCAGGAATTCCCACCCCACGCGACCCCGGCATTTTCGCCCATTTTTCGCGGAAAACTTCCTTGACAGCCCATTGTTCAAACTGTACTATAACTGCGCAACGATGTTTAGCAGCATTCCGTTGCCAGTGGTTGGGACGCTAGCCTCCCGCTACATCCGTCAGTCTCTTCTACCCATCTCGTGGACACTCCGAAGCGCACTCTCAATTTCAGATGTCGGCCAAATTAGGCGAAATCTTAGTACGTGAAAATCTTATCAGCCCTCGTCATCTGCGGGAGGCTCTGGACTACCAGCGTGAGCATGGTGGTAGACTTGGGTTCAATCTCGTAAAGCTGGGCCTGGTAAGCGATGACATGATTACCGCGGTACTGTCCAGACAGTACGGGATCCCGTCAGTCAATCTCGAACTCTTTCACATCGACGAATCTGTCTTGCGGCTCATCCCTCAAGAAGTCGCACAAAAATACTCAGTTCTACCCCTTTCTCGAGTCGGGGCCACTCTCACACTCGCCATGGTGGATCCGACGAATGTCTTTGCAATGGACGACATCAAGTTTATGACCGGCTTGAATGTTGAACCCGTGGTGGTGGCAGAAGCAAGCATCCAGCACGCAATTGCCAAGTACTACGGCAGCACTCGGGAGATAGAGCTAGCAACGGTTTTGGTAGACGAACCTGTCTTGGAAGGCAACGGCAAGAGCACGAATGGGGGCGGTATAACCCACGCAGATCTGGTTTCGCTCGATAGTATTGATTTCGAGACCGAGGGAGATGATGACGTCAAGGTAGTTGAAGATAACGAGGAGATCGACCTTTCCACTCTCCACAGAATGAGCAACGACGCTCCCGTAGTGCGCCTCGTCAATGTGCTCCTGATTGACGCCTTACGCCGTGGTGCTTCTGACATTCACATTGAGCCCTATGAAAAGGAACTACGTATTCGCTTCCGTATAGATGGTGTGCTCTACGACGTGATGCATCCGCCTTTGAAACTTCGCGACGCGCTAATCTCACGCGTCAAAATCATGTCGAAGCTCGATATCTCGGAGAAGCGTCTCCCTCAAGACGGCCGCATCAAGATCAAAGTGAAGATCGACTCTCGCTCCCGCGAGCTCGATTTTCGTGTTTCTACTCTTCCTACGCTTTTCGGAGAGAAAGTAGTTCTCCGTTTGTTGGACAAAGAAAACCTGATGCTTGACATGACCAAGCTCGGTTTCGAGCCTGAATCGCTGGTTAAGTTCCAACGAAACATCTCAAGACCTTATGGCATGGTGCTGGTAACAGGACCAACCGGAAGTGGTAAGACAAATACACTCTATTCTGCACTGCAGTCTCTGAATACGATCCAGACCAACATCATGACCGCCGAGGATCCTGTTGAGTTCAACTTGATGGGTATCAATCAGGTGCAAATGAAAGAGCAGATTGGATTGAACTTCGCTGCTGCCCTTCGCTCATTCCTGCGTCAGGATCCCAACATCATTCTGGTGGGTGAAATTCGAGACTTCGAAACCGCTGAAATCGCCATCAAGGCCGCGCTCACAGGCCACCTCGTACTTTCAACTCTGCACACGAACGACGCTCCCTCAACAATCTCGCGGCTCATGAATATGGGAATTGAGCCATTCCTTGTCGCGACCAGCGTGAATCTCATTCAGGCACAGCGACTCATTCGCAGGGTTTGCAAAGACTGTAAGCAAGAATATTCGAGTCCGCCGGAAGCACTTATCGAAGTCGGCTTCTCAGCGGAAGAGGCTAAACAGCTTAAGACCTTCAGAGGCAAGGGCTGCTCGACCTGCAACAACACCGGTTACAAGGGGCGAATTGGACTTTACGAGGTCTTGGAAGTCACCGACGAGATTCGTGAATTGATTTTGATTGGAGCTTCCGCTCTTGAATTGAGGAAGAAGGCCATTGAGGACGGCATGATTACGTTGCGTGAATCCGGATTACATAAAATTCGTGCCAGCGTGACCACAGTTGAGGAAGTCGTCCGTGAGACGGTTGCCTAACCGAGGAGAAATAGCCATGTTGAGAAGAATCACACTATCCCTTTTAGTTTTCGTATCACTGATCATCGTATTGCCCTTTGCCAACTCTAACGCACATGGCATTCGCCAAAGCGCTGAAGTTCGGCACCACAGCCGCTATCACCACTCGCGCGTCTGGTGGCGTCGGTATCGGGCTCGAGTGCGTAGGAGGCGGGCCGCGGCGCTGGCTCATCGCAACGCCCTCTTGTATAAGCTTACCCGGACAGATGGCGCTCTCCGTGGTTGCTCTTAGCCGTCCCAATCCAGCGTTCCTCACTTCTCGCGAGGAAAAGCGAATGCTCGCAGGTGTGGATGTCACAGACTTGCGGCGCATCGTAATCGACAAGATGATTGCTGAGGGGGGCTGGGTAACAAACGACTTCGTGAAAGAAGTTAACGGTTCGCGCGTTTTTGTTGTCACCGCACACACTCCAAGGGATGTCCGATCTCCGGAGAAGGCCTGGAGCTTTTACTTTACGGAATTCAGTGGGCGCATTTATAGCTTGACCACAAACGCACCCGCTGAATCTGCTGAACGAATGTCAACTGAAGCGGAACGATTCATTGGTTCCTTTCGCTCTAACTCGAGCTCTCAACCAGGTAACCAATAAAACTTGCTGAGGACACGACTTCCTCAATACTCCACCTTATCTGTTGATTAAGAGAGGCCAACTAAATACGTATGAACGAAAACGTTCCGCAAATCTCACTTTCTGAACTGCTGAGAAAGCTCTCTGAACTCGGCGGCTCTGACCTTCACATCACTACTGGTTCCGCACCGCAAATTCGCGTTGACGGACACCTCCGTCCTCTGGAAAACTACCGAGTTCTCACTTCGGCCGATACGAAGCAACTCGCTTACTCTGTATTGACTGACGCGCAGAAGCATCGCTTTGAAGAGAACTTGGAACTCGACTTCTCATTTGGCGTGAAGGGCCTCTCTCGCTTTCGCGCCAATCTCTTCAATCAACGTGGTGCGGTTGGCGCGGTTTTTCGTGCCATCCCTTACGAGATCAAACCTTTCGATGCCTTGGGCTTGCCGGCTGTTGTCAAAACACTGTGCGAGAAGCCTCGCGGTCTCATTCTGGTGACAGGACCAACCGGTTCGGGCAAGTCAACCACGCTTGCCGCTATGGTTGACAAGATCAACATCGATCGTCATGAACACATTTTGACAATCGAAGATCCGATCGAGTTTCTCCATAATCACAAAGGCTGTCTCGTCAATCAGCGAGAGGTAAATGCCGATACTCATGGATTCGCAGCCGCTCTCCGTACTGCGCTACGGCAGGATCCCGATATCGTACTGGTCGGTGAAATGCGCGACCTTGAGACCATTGAATCGGCTCTGCGCATTGCTGAAACCGGTCACCTTACGCTTGCAACCCTGCATACAAACTCGGCGGCTTCGACGATCAACCGCATCATCGACGTCTTTCCCTCCGAGCAACAATCACAGATTCGTGCACAGCTCTCATTGGTGCTCGAAGGAATTCTCTGCCAGGCACTACTTCCGAAAGCGGAAGGCAGTGGCCGCGCAATGGCCCTCGAGATCCTCATTCCCAATGGCGCAATCAGGAACCTAATCCGTGAAGACAAGGTCCATCAGATTTACTCGATGATGCAGACCGGACAGGACAAGTACGGAATGCAGACCTTCAATCAGTCCCTCGCAACGCTCTATCACAAGCGACAGATAGCTATGGATACAGCACTACAACGCTCGTCCAACGTAGATGAACTGCGCGAACTGATCGAACGTGGTTCAGGATTAAATACGGGCAGCAACGGCAAACACCAAAGTCCCTATGCCCAGGCCCGGACAATTGGCGAACGACCAAACGTAAACAGATAGATTCCAATCCCTGGAGCTCACAGCTATGCCCACGTACGTTTTTAAAGGCCGCAATCGCCTAAACGAAACCGTTGTCGGCGAACGTGTCGCCGACAATCGAGACGCTCTGCGTCAGATATTGCGACGCGAACAAGTCACTCTCACTTCTGTCAAGGAAAAGGGTCGCGAGATTGGCATCCCGAAGCTCGGCGGCCCCAGAAAGAAAGTGAAGTCAAAGGATCTGTCGATTTTTACGCGTCAATTCTCGGTAATGATTGATGCGGGATTGCCACTGGTGCAGTGTCTGGAAATCCTGGCGCAGCAGCAAAACAATAAGTATTTCCAGCAAATCCTAATGCAGGTGCGACAAGACGTGGAAGAAGGCTCGACGCTGGCAGGCGCGATGGCCCGGCATCCAAAAGTATTTGATCAGCTTTACTCAAACATGGTCGAAGCTGGCGAAACCGGCGGTATTCTCGACCTCATCCTGCAACGACTGTCTACCTTTATCGAGAAAATCGTAAAGCTCAAGCGCGACATCATCTCGGCGCTGATTTATCCCGCCGCGGTCGTCCTGCTGGCGGTCGTCGCAGTGGCCGTGATCATGATCGTGGTGATTCCGCAGTTCCAGAACATCTTTCTAGGCTTGCTTGGCCCAGGCGAGCAGCTTCCCTTGCCGACACGCATAGTTGTCGGCATCAGCGACTTCCTCGCGAGCTGGGGAGGTCTCTCGGTCCTGGTGGCAATCATCGCCTTTGTAATCGGGATTCGCTTATATTACAAGACGCCAAACGGCCACAGAAACCTCGACCGTTTGATCTTAAAGGTTCCAATCCTCGGAGACATCTTCCGCAAGATTGCTGTTGCCAGGTTTTCACGTACTCTTTCCACACTGCTCTCTTCAGGCGTCCCAATTCTTCAATCGTTGGACATCACTGCGCGCACTTCTGGTAACGTGATTATCGAGGAAGCGATTATCAAGGTTCGCGCCGGGGTTGAGCGAGGTGAGAGCTTCGTCGATCCCCTGAAAGCAACGGACGTTTTTCCTCATATGGTGGCGCAGATGATCGGTATCGGCGAACAAACCGGCGCGCTCGACGCGATGCTTGCCAAGATCGCTGACTTCTATGAGCAGGAGGTCGATTCCGCTATTGCCAACCTGCTGACACTGATGGAGCCGCTGCTGATTGGCTTCCTTGGCGTGACAATTGGTTCCATCGTAATAGCCATGTACATGCCGCTGTTTACCTTGATCGGCAAACTCTCGCATGGACACTAAGCCCTTCCAATTTCATCGAGGATGACCAGACCTCCGTTGATATCTGGACAGTGAAGAGCCCGCAGCAGCGGGCTTTTCTATTTCATGTGAGGCGCGCGGAAAAAGCGTCGGGCGAACTCTCTTCATAAGTATTGGTTGAGAGTGTTGGAGAAAACTTGTAGGTGGTTTCCGGAGTTCTTTTCCGGAAAACTCTCATTCACACCGAGGCTTTTAGCCGGATGAGATCGCCGCATATCAAGAATCTGAAACCATTCTAACAGTTTGTGATAGGCTTTGATTCGATGGCGACCCCCGAAGAAAAAACGGAAATGAGCGCTGTAGTGGCCCATAAACTATGGTGGCTCATCCTTGGCAGACTGATTACCGCTCTGCTCTTATTCCTGCTCGCAACTCTTTGGAACCACGGAGCAAATTCGCAACAGTCTCTCAGCAGAATCCTTCCTGTTTTATCAATCGTAGTCTGCCTGACCATCATCTACTCGCTCACGCAACGGTTCACGGACACCCTTTTTTTCCAGGCAAGATTGCAATTTGCTGTCGACGTTCTCTTAGTCACTTGGCTCGTGTGGATTTCGGATGTCATCCAGTCACCATACATCGCGCTTTATATCGTCATCATCGCCGTCTCCAGTCTATTCCTCGGTCGGCGTGATGCGGTCGTTGTTTCAGTCGGGTGCGCAGTTGCGTTTACCACCTGTGCTCTCGCCGTGATTTTTGGATTTGGCCAGAACCAGTCGCTTGGCGTGATTGACAACTCGATCTCACAGGCCATTCAGTCGGTCGGACTTTTCGACATTGCTTTTTTTGTCGTCGGGTTACTCTCTGCGCGGTTGGCTGAACATCAATCTCGTTCAGATGTACGGCTGCTGGCGGCAACGCAGTCGCTGGCCAATCTTCGCGCGCTGCACGAAAGAATTGTGGAGTCGATTCGGTCCGGGTTAGTCACTACTGACCTGCTAGGGCGCATCTACACTTTCAACAAGGCTGCTGAGGAGATTACCGGTTACCAGGAACAGACTGTCAGAGGCGAGGATGCATCAATCTTCTTTGGCGAAATGACGGACCACATTGCAGACTCAGTGCGGGCTTCAGAAACCGGAGAAGCCAGTCCAAGATACGAAACAGATTGTTTTAATTCGGACGGGTTGCGTTTGCGTCTCGGATTCAGTATCGCGCCACTGTTTTCGGAATCAGGCGAGACTACCGGGATGGTGATCACGTTTCAAGATCTGACGCAGGTACGGACCCTTGAGGAAACATCGCGTCGCCAGGATCGACTGGCCGCAATCGGTCGGATGGCCGCTTCAATTGCGCATGAGATTAGAAATCCGCTGGCAGCAATGCGGGGGTCCATTCAGATGTTGCGCTCGGAGATGGAAGGTGCCTCAGCGCAAACAGAACTGATGGAAATCATCCTCCGCGAGTCGGACCGGCTCAACAGAATCATTACAGACTTTCTCAACTACGCGCGCCCGGGTTCAATCACCCAATCGCAGGTAAACGTCGGAGAATTACTCCATCAAACATTTGCGCTGCTTCGCCACAGTCCTGAAATACTGGATACGCAGTCTATCGCGGAAGAAATACCGGCGGAGCCGATTATCACGGACGCCGATGCCGGTCAGTTGAAGCAGGTGTTTTGGAATCTCGCGCGCAACGCCCTTCAGGCAATGCCCAATGGTGGCACGTTGCGGGCTGGCGTGGAAATGAACTCACATGGCAGGCTGCGAATTGCGTTTTCAGATACTGGACGTGGCATGTCGCCTGACCAGGTTGAGCATCTGTTCGAGCCGTTTTCCTCAACCACAGGTGGAACGGGCCTGGGACTTTCAATTGTTTATCAAATCATCCGTGACCATGGTGGTACAATTAACGTCAGCAGTCTTCAAGGCCAGGGGACAACGATCACGATTGAGCTGCCCGTCGTTGCCGCCATTGGAGAAAGCGATCCACACGGGGCATTCACTAATTAATCTTCGCCCTGGTGATTGGTTATCTAATCACCTGCCACATCCTGGAGTTTATGGCTAACCTTCTTCTTGTTGATGACGAGCTGGGAATGCGGCAATTTCTGACGCACTTGTTCCAACGACAGGGACACAAGGTGCGAGTGGCAGAGAATGGCCACCAGGCGATGGCTCTGTTGAAACAAGAGGCATCCGATCTTATCGTTTCAGATATCAGGATGCCCGACATGAGCGGTATTGAACTGCTTCGCGCAGCGAAGGACCTTTTGCCTGAAGTGGAAGTGATCATTATGACGGCTTTCGCCAGTGTGGATACTGCCCGCGAAGCCTTTTTGCTGGGTGCATACGACTTCGTTCAGAAGCCTTTTGACAACGACTTGCTCAAAGAAACAGTCGCTCGAGCTCTGGACAGGATTTCCCTAATCAAAGAAAAGGAAGCCTTACTCGAAGAGAATAAAGTTCTCATTCACGGTCAGCGGACGCGCGGGAAAATAGGAAATATTATTGGTCGTTCGGCGAGAATGTTGGCGCTGTATCAAATGATCGAGACCGTGGCGCAAGTGCAGGCAACGGTGCTCGTAACCGGGGAGTCCGGCACTGGTAAGGAACTTGTGGCCCGCGCAATTCATGATATGGGTCCGCGAGCTGAGAAACCATTTGTTTCAGTCAACTGTGGCGCCTTCACGGAAACACTGCTGGAATCAGAACTCTTTGGATACGTGAAGGGTTCTTTCACAGGCGCCAATACAAACCGGAAAGGACTCTTTGAAGCTGCAAACAGCGGCACGATATTCCTCGACGAGATCGGTGAGATGTCGCCTGCGATGCAGGTGAAGCTGCTACGAGTTTTGCAGGAAAGAAAACTAAGACCCGTAGGCGCTACAGAAGAAACGTTGGTCGACACGCGCGTAATTGCCGCAACAAATCGCGATCTTCCCAGCATGGTGGCTGCAGGAACATTTCGCGAAGACCTTTTCTATAGAATCTCAGTCATTCCGATCGAGCTTCCTCCTTTGAGAGAGCGGGCGGAAGATATTTCTGAGCTGGCAACCCATTTCGTTGAAAAGTTTTGCGTACCCACCGGTCGGTCGCTGTCAATAAGCGAAAATGCAATGCGCCTTTTGGAAAGGTACTCGTGGCCGGGCAACGTGCGCGAGCTGGAACACGCGATTGAACGCGCAGTTGCTTTGGAAACTACTCCGTCTATCGAGCCGGAGCGCTTACCGGAAAAGATTACGAATTACAATCCCTATCGCGTGGCAGAAGCCATGGAGTTTCCGGACGCGGGTATTAATCTGACTGCTCATCTGGACCAGCTGGAAAAAACTTATGTGCTGGAGGCGTTGCGCCGAACCGCTGGGAACCAGACTAATGCTGCCGAGCTACTCCGCCTCTCTGTTCGCTCATTACGTCATTTGCTCGATAAACATGGAATCCGTGGTCTCACCGCACAAATGCGTGATGAGCGACGAAGTCCCGATTCAACTCCCCGCCGGCGAGCTGCCGACCCCACCCCGCGACGACGAAGCGATGACGAAGCCGAATTCGTCGCCGGCGCCGGTGAGTCCTGACTTTGATAATCGTGCTCCGCTACCATTAGCACTGACGTAAACCGGCATTTCCAAGTTGCCACAATTTGTCATCCATAAATCTCCTCAATTTCAAGAAGGAGCTGACAGCCCTCAAAAGCCTGGCATTTTCATAGTTTCTACCGGTCCAATCCTCCTGGCACAGCTGTTGTTTAGCTAACAGCGACACTTCGCGCTCTGCGCGGCATGACATCGTTGAGACGTAAGCCGTTGGCGCGAGAACTTAGCAACCCCTATTTTTCTCTTAAGGAGCACGAAAAAGAATGACTACCAAACGCCAGGAAGGCTTCTCGTTAATCGAGTTACTCATCGTTGTCGCGATTATCGGTATTATCGCCGCCATCGCCATCCCCAATCTTATCGCGTCAAGGCGCGCCGCCAATGAAGGTTCGGCCCAAGCGACCCTGCGCACACTGACAGGCGCCGAAGCCACTTATCAGGCAACTGCAGGCGCCGGCAACTTCGGCACTCTGGCAACGCTAAATGGTCAGAGCCTGGTCGATACCGTGTTAGCTGCCGGAGCCAAGAGCGGCTACACGTTCCTCGTCACCAAGGTTGACCTCGTCGTCAACACCAGCCCGGCCTCCTATCTGTCGACGGCGTCGACCCAGGTAGCCAGCGGCGTAACCGCCACCGGTACACGCAACTTCGTTTCTGATGAGACTGGCGTTATTGCCTGGGGCCCAGCTAGTACGACTGCTATGGCTAACGTAGCCGCTGGCACTCCAATCGGAAACTAAGACAATCCTTTAACTCTCCATCTCAAGCACAGCGCTGCACTTCTTGATTGAAGCTTCTCGCTGTGCTTGATTGCTTTTGTATGGAACTGACGTAAACCGGCATTTGCCAACTGCTACAAATTATCATCCAGGAATCCCCTTAATCACCCAGAGAGCTGACAGCCTTCAAAAACCTGGCGTTTTCATAGTTTCTACCGATCCAATCCTTCTGGCACAGCTGTTGTTTAGCTAACAGCGACACTTCGCGCTCTGCGCGGCATGACATCGTTGAGACGTAAGCCATTGGCGCGAGAAAGTAGTAACCCCCTTGAAGGAGCACGAAAAAGAAATGACTACTAAACGTCAGGAAGGCTTTTCGTTAATAGAACTTCTCATGGTCGTCGCGATTATCGGCATAATCGCCGCCATCGCTATCCCTAATCTTCTCGCTTCACGTCGCGCCGCTAATGAAGGCTCAGCCCAATCTTCAATACGGACAATCCACAGTGCCCAGGCTACGTATCAATCAACCGCCGGAGCCGGTGCGTTCGGCACCCTCACGGACCTTATGGGTCAGTCGCTGATTGACTCGGGACTCGGACAGGCCAACGCTACCGCCAAGAGTGGGTATCTCTACAATGTCATTGATGTGAGCGGCACTGGAACGACGGCCCAGTATGGAGCGACTGCCGTACCAGCCACAACCTCAGGAGTATCTCAGACGGGAACCCGTCGCTTTGCCATGAGTGAGGTCGGTGTATTGCGCGGTGACAGCACTCTTAGCGCACCTGCAAACGTTGCCGCGATCGATGCAATGCCACCCCTCCTCAACTAGACCAGGCTCGGCTATTTAAGAAGCCGGATATTATTCACAGTCCTATTCTTCTTACACCGCAAACCCATGAGTGGTGATCTACGATGAGTTCGCACGCCATTCAAATTCCTCGAGTGAAGATTTCACGCGCCTCACAATTAACGGAGAATCAGTGTCTCCTCTGCGTGGTTATCATTGCCATCGCCGTTATGGCGCCGGCGATGATTTTCGGCATTGCGTCAGGTCCGGACCTTTCAAATCATTTCCGTTTTGCCCTGCCCTTTTACGACGCGCTTCGATCCGGCCACGTCTATCCGGGATGGCTCGCTGAATCCAACGCCGGCTACGGCGACGCAAGTTTTAGATTCTACCCACCGGCTCTCTACTATCTTTTGGCACTAACGCGCGCAGTCACCGGAAGTTGGTATACGGGCACGCTGCTGGCGTTTACTTCCATTTTTGTGGCCGGCGCGGTAGGAGTCTATCTATGGGCCAGGACACTCATGTCATCGAAAGACGCAGTATGGGCTGCCGTTTTCTTTACGCTCGCGCCTTATCACCTCAATCAGTTTTATCAGGCAACTATGCTTGCAGAGCTGGCCGCCACCTCGCTGCTACCGTTTGCATTCTTGTTTGTGGAGCGAGTTTGTCAGAAGCGTACTCGGAGAGATGTCGTCGGTCTGGCGATTTCCTATGCACTTCTGCTGCTCACGCATCTTCCGCTTGCCGTGATTGGTTCCCTTGCCCTGCTGTTGTATGCGTTGGTACGCACGCCCATGAAATTTCGCTGGACCATTCTGCTCCGCTTGACGAGCGCGGTCCTATTGGGCCTGGCAGCAAGCTCGTGCTATTGGGTAACAGTCATTGCTGAGCTGAACTGGATCCGAGCCGACAACATTTTACCTGATCCTTCAGTTGACTACCGGACCAATTTCGTCCTTTCACCATTCTCGATTGATAATCTCAACGTGTGGTGGATGAACATCCTCCTGCTGGTAAGTATCGCGATGTTCTGGCCGGCCCTGGCGCGCTACTGGCCTTCGGCTCAAGGGCCGACAACAGACGGTGGGATGCCACAAGAGAATCGCGCACTGCGAGCCCCAACGTCGCTGTTTTTATTGACGATTTTGATGGCGACACCTTTGTCACGTCCCGTCTGGAGTTTGCTTCGACCTTTGCAAGAGACACAGTTTCCCTGGCGTTGGCTGGCAATCACTTCGATGGCTGGTCCTGTTCTTCTTGCTGCAGCCCTTCCATATTTGAAAAGACTCTCAACCGGAAACAAGAGACCGATTGTCATACTCGCGGCAGGCACGATGGCCGTTTCCTTCGCGTTTTCCGCTTCCCATACCGTGCGTGAGGCCAAGTGGCTTCCTCCGCTTCAGTTTGATAAGACTTTGAGTGAGATCCCAGGCTCGCCAGGTGTTTCGCAGTGGTGGCCCATCTGGGTCAAGGAACCCCTGCAGAGGATGAGCGCCCCGGTCGCGGCGGGAGACCGGGATCTTACGATCAAATCCTGGCTACCGGAGCGACGCGCTTTTCAGCTGGGCCCCGGTCCAGCCAGCGAAGCTCGCGTGCGCACATTCTTTTATCCCCTCTGGCACGCCGAGTCTGAAGGTAGAGCCCTTCCCGTTCGGCCTGATAAAGATGGTGCCTTGCTGATAAGCGTTCCGGAGAACGCCGTTTTGATAACGCTGGAATTACAAGAGCCGGCACGCGTCCGCGTGGCTGCTATAGTAAGTATGCTTGGATGGATTTTGATCGGCGCGCTTTTCCTATGGCGGCCGACTGTCAGTTCGGCAGTAACGGGAGCGTGTTAGTGAAACCGACTTCGGCGCAATTTCTGAGATCCAACACCGCACCGCCAAAGAGCCTGGATGGCATCATGGTTTCCATGATCCAGGATGAACTTCCTCCAGCGACATTCAAGGCGGACGCTCAGGCTTCGATTCTTAACAATGACGGGAACACGAGTCTGAGCGGTCAAAAGAAACAGAATTTCCGCCCGGCAGTGATCGTTGCACTTGTGGCAGTGGTCGCCCTGCTGCCGATTGCGATCTTTGGTTTGCCAAACGGTGCTGATTTAACAAATCACTTTCGTTTTGCGCTGCCCTTCTACGAGTCCATACGCTCAGGCGTGCTGTACCCTGGGTGGCTTGCGGAGTCGAACAATGGTTTTGGCGATCCGCGTTTCCGTTTCTACCCCCCGGGATTGTATTACCTTTTGGCAGGCGCTCGGATGCTGACCGGAGATTGGTATGTGAGCACAGTCGCGTCGCTTATTTTTGTCTCGGTCGTGGGAGGGTTGGGTGTTTATTTCTGGG